>Ga0315276_10000081_pt1 | contig 71941 bp, 60 predicted proteins | sample YL17G05_0_MG_FD_204542 | JGI IMG/M metagenome (GOLD analysis project Ga0315276, IMG submission 204542) | Sediment microbial communities from Yellowstone Lake, YNP, Wyoming, USA - YL17G05_0 | ecosystem: Environmental > Aquatic > Freshwater > Lake > Sediment | place: USA: Wyoming | collected...
CGAGCCGCCTGCTTTGCTAAGAGTACCAGTTACATTCACATTGCCTGCAAAGTAGCCAGCGTATTTAGTGCCGGTTCCGGATGCGGCGCCGTAAACAGCATACGCGGTGTTGCCCGTGACAGTACTTATGCTACTGTATAAACCGTACGATGTGCCAAGAGTTCTTCCCGCCATCATGGTACTGTAGAAACCATATATGCTACTGGCAGACGTTGGATTGACCTCGACAAAGGTGCGCACTCCGTATCTATTACCGCCTCCATCTGTGGCATCGTTATCCCCCACCTGAAAACGCGCGCCTTCCAGGTCGTAAGTGTTATAATTGCGAGTGTCGTGAAAGTCGCCAAACACGCCATAGGCTGGGTCAATTCCAGCATTGAATGTGCGAGAGATGCTGACGCAGTTAGGACCGGTATACCACGAATCGCCCATTCTGAGTGTACCGTTGATCAACAATGTACCGTTGATCATACCGCCGGTTGCCCCATCCACCGAGTTGACCCGAAACGCATAGCCAGTCGAGACCAGCGGCGTGCGAGGCGACTGCCACTCGAAATTGAACATCACCGCAAGATAGAGCGAATCATACTTGGCAAAGAGGCTGTCAGGAATAGGGCTGCGACTGCCGAGAAAATGACTAAAGAGTCCACCTGTAGTGTGTACGGTGAAGAAGGCCTCCATCCACAACACCGTTCCCGCCGTGGGGTGATCGTAGATATAGAACCGCACCTGGTAGTCACCATCCGGCACCGGATTGCCCGAGGCATCGGTGGCTTTCCCCTGATAGGTGATTTGTCTTGGCACGCTGGCCAGGGTCGTTGCCGCCAACAGCAAACAGACGATAACTGATAGGGCGAATAGTTTGTAATGAAATCTCATTCCGTTACTCCCGGACATATATAGATCTGTGAACTTGATTTGCGATTTGGGGCAGCCTGTGACAACGACGATATTGGCAAGATGTTCGAGCACATAGCAGAAAGTACTTTCTACAAGTAAGTCGACTCGTTGCAATGAAATATAGCACAATTCGGGGCAAATCCAAGGCGGATCGTAGAGGTAAGGATTGCCAAACGCTTGGGTTGGAAACCTGTCCAAATGCAGGCTGAGCCAACGATTATGGTTCCATGCGCCTGATCGTTTTCCAGCGAGTCCCGCCAATACGGGCATAGTGTAATCGGATCGGCAAATCGAAGCTCACAAGAGTTTGGTGAGTGTGAGGTCGGGGCCGCTAGAACATTTGTTCGGCCACATCCGCCATTTCATTCGCCATTGCCGCGACAACCTAATTCAGCATCTTAATGAAACGGCGGAATATGGTGTCGGGGTTTGTGGATCACGCCGCGACCGGTACGCCCGTCCATTTTGATGACAATCGGAGAATCCAGCCGGACATGGCAGGTATATTGCCGCCTGTCAACCGGCGGTTGGAGTCTGAGCCAATTCCAGTCCACATATCCGCCGGACTGCGCAGCGTTGACCGTGAAATACCCGACGCGCGATGAGATTATGTTTTGAAAGAAGTGACTGCCTTGCGACGGCGTGACGTCGAAATCGCGAAAACTCGATTCGACCACCGCCCGCGCGCCTGAAATCTGCTCCCAGCTTACCGGGATGCCGAGCCATGGATCGGCTGAACCCCAGCGCCCTACTCCGATCAGCAGATAGGGCCGCCGCGCCGCGACAAGCTCGGCATTAAACTGACTGACTTCTCGCGCCACTTCCCGGCTTCGGTCGCGCCGAAACCGATCGGGATCTACCAGCACTATGTCCTGGACATTTTCCAGGATACCATGTCCAAGTACGCTGCTGCTGAAACAAATGGCTTCCTCTTCGCCGACATCGCTAATCGACAACTCCTCAAACTCCCGCGTAGTGACGAGCGGCCGCATTTGCAGGAGAGCAACTTCGCTTTGGTGGTCAGGCCGACCAGCCAGGTTGACGGCAAACTCGACTTCCACCGGCGTCCCCATGCCCCAGGCTCCCATGTCGAGCACGACATTAAGTATCTCCGCAAGCGGGAAGAGACGGTTTTTGAGAATGGGCGCAAAGGTGACCAACCGTACGCCCGCTCGCGATAGCCCGTCGAACACGGCGTCGTTTTCGCGCGAGTAGGTGGAGGCAAGATGCCACAAGGTGCCGTCGCGCTCGGCTTCATCCAATCCGCAATTCATCAGGTGCATCTCCCGAAATCCGCCTTCCGATTGAGCCGTGGAGTTCAGCTCCAATGCCTGAAATTCCCGTTGCGAGTATCTCAGGGTATCTTCGATTCCGGAGAACTGCAGAAGATGTCTGGGGTAACGGGGACAGAAGCGGACGGCGAAGTCCCCATCCACCACAGCGGTGCCAAGTCCGAGTGCGACCGAGACTACGCCGTCCTGAGGCTGCATTGGCGGGTGGGGGTAGAAGTTGTATGACCGTGCGACGCCTGAGAAATTGGGGTAAAACCTGTTCTCATGGGGCGAACCGACCAGTTTCTGGATGATGACCGCCATCTTCTCTTCCTCAAGCCGGAACACGGTTGTTGCCATATAGGACTTTGACCGCGTGCTAAAGGTCGAGGCGTAAACTTTGACGACGGCATCCACTAGTGCGTGCAGCCTGACTTGCGGGTTCGGGTGATTGTTCGGCAATATGTAGGTTTCGTAGATGCCGGCAAACGGCTGGAACTTGGAATCCTCCAGGAGGCTCGAGGAGCGGACGGCCAGCGGATAGTGAACGGCTTTAATGAAGGTCGCCAGATCGCGAACGACCGACTCCGGAAGTTGTCCCGCTCGAAAGCGACGCGCGATCTCGACATCGTCAAACGATTCGATTGCCATCCTCGTCAGACCGTTCATTTCTATAAAGTGATCGAAAACGTCGGTAGCAAGCACGACGGCCGGGGGAACCGTCAGACGAATTCCCTCATACCGATCATGGAGTTTGAAATTCTTCAATAGACTGTTGACAAATGCCATGCCACGGGCTTTGCCCCCCAGCGAGCCGTTTCCGATTCGGGCAAAGCTGGAATGAGGATCAAATGACCGCCGGTCAAAATCGACGATGATTCCGGCGCCTCGTTCCTGACGAAATTCCCGCAACGACTGCACGAGATCCTGACGAAGCAGTTGTACGGTGGGGAAGTCCGAGACCTTGCGGGGTCGGAGGCGGTCCGCCAGGAGAAACTCCGTTCGGGCTTTAAGCCAATTGGAGAAATGATTCCGCTCGGCGTGAAACCGGATCGACTCATCCGGCACTACTTCAAGTTGTTCTTCGAGCGAGCGCAAGCTGTCCGATCGCGCCACCTCTTGTCCGTCAGCGAGCCGGAAAATAAAGTCACCAAAACTGAAGTGCGCAGCCATAAATTCCCGCAGTTGCTGGAGCAGTCGCGGTGAGCGTTTGAGCAGGAAGCCGGCGCCGATCTCGCGAGCCGCCCGCTCAAAATGCGGCGAGTCGGACTGCAGCAGAATCGGGATGTCGAAATGTACCGCCCGCACTTGAGCGGCGAAGCGCAGTCCGGCTTCGGAATCAAGCTGGCCATCGCTCGGAAATTCGATATCCGAAATGATCCCGAGAACACAGCTTTCATACCGCTGGAAGTAATCCCATGCCTCTTCGTAGGTGCCGCAGAGCAGGATCTTGGGTCGGGCGCGCATGCGCAGCAATTTGTGGGACAGGTTGACTCCCTCGACCATCACCTGTTGCGTATGTTTGACGATTTCGGTGTAGACAATCGGGAGGAACGAAGAGTAGGCGCTGACGTTGTCCTCGATCACGATGATCGACTGAACGCCGACCGCCTCGGTATCGTGCTCAACATTGAGCCGATCTTCGACATACTTGATTATCGCGATAAGGGTTCGGAAATCTCCCTGCCAGATGAACACCTTGTCAAACACGCCGGCGTCATGATACGTGGTCAATTCCGCCAACTCGCGAGTGTCGTAGAGCAAGGCGATAACCGGAAGGTCCGGCCGCTGCGACTTAATTCGCTTTGCCAGATCGACAGCGTCCATATCCGCCAGATTCATGGTCGTTATGATGAGATCGAATCGCTGCGGGCCGGATACGCGACCGAGCGCCTCGCCCCCGGTCGAAACCCTCGTAATGCCGGGCGCCTGACTGAGATTGAGGTCCAGATACTCGGAAAGCAACATTTCGGAGAGGCGGCCGTCCTGTTCAAAGATGAAGGAATCGTACAGACTGGAGGCAAGCAGTATCTCCCGCACCCGGTGTTGCATCAACCCCTGAAATTCATTGAAGCGGTTGACGTAACCGTGTTCCGCCAAAAGATCCTTGAAGTCGAGCATGCTTTCTCTTTCCTCTGCCGCCGCAACTGTACCTGTAGGGGATTATCGGCGTCAATCAGTACGAGCCAAACATACAAAACGGAGTGGCTGCGGACCACTCCGTTTTTGTTCTAACTCACGGTGAAGAGTCTTACACAAGACCCTGGTCCATCATCGCATCGGCAACCTTCAAGAAGCCGGCGATGTTGGCGCCGTTGACGTAGTTGCCCGGGGTTCCAAACCGGTTGGCTGCGTCAACACAGGATTTGTGAATGCTCTTCATGATGAGATGCAGGCGATTGTCAACTTCATCCCGCGTCCAGCTATACCGCATGCTGTTCTGGGACATTTCGAGTCCTGACGTCGCCACGCCGCCGGCGTTGGCGGCTTTGCCGGGTCCGTACAGAACCTTCTGGTCAATGAACAGCTTCACACCATCGGGTGTGGTCGGCATGTTGGCCCCCTCGGAGACGACGAAAACGCCGTTCTTCAGGAGGTTCTGCGCGTCCTTGCCGTTGATTTCGTTCTGGGTCGCGCTCGGGAAGGCGCAGTCGGCCTTGTGATTCCACAGCGGATTGTAATCCATCTTGGGATCAATCGGCGTGTATGTCGCGCTTTTGAACTTGTCGGCGTATTCTTTGATTCGTCCACGCCGGACGTTCTTCAGATCCATGAGGAAATCCAGCTTCTTGGCGTCGATCCCTTCAGGATCATGGATATACCCTCCGGAATCGGACGCCGTGACGGCCTTGCCGCCAAGTTGAGTAACCTTCTCAATTGTATACTGCGCCACGTTTCCGCTTCCGGAGACGAGACAGATTTTTCCCTGGAGTGTCTGACTGCGTGTTGTCAGCATTTCCGCGGCAAAGTAGACCGCGCCGTAGCCGGTAGCTTCCGGGCGAATCAGCGAACCGCCCCAGTTCAGTCCCTTGCCCGTCAGAACGCCAGTGAACTCGTTGCGGAGTTTGCGATATTGGCCGAACATGAAGCCGATCTCACGGCCGCCGACACCGATGTCGCCGGCCGGCACGTCGGTGTTCGGACCGATGTGGCGGAACAGTTCCGACATGAAAGCTTGGCAAAACCGCATGACTTCGTTGTCGCTCTTGCCCTTGGGATCGAAATCTGAACCCCCCTTGCCGCCGCCCATAGGAAGCGTCGTGAGACTGTTCTTAAACACCTGCTCGAAAGCAAGGAACTTTAGAATGCCGAGATTGACTGATGGGTGAAAGCGCAGACCGCCCTTGTACGGTCCAATCGCACTGTTCATTTCGATACGGAAACCGCGGTTGACCTGGACCTCTCCTTGATCGTCCATCCACGGCACCCGAAATATGATGAGGCGCTCGGGCTCAATGACCCTCTCAAGGATCCTGGCCTTACGGTATTCAGGGTGCTTCTCCAGCACAACTGAAAGCGACTCAACTACTTCATGGACCGCCTGATGGAACTCCGGTTCGGCCGGATTCTTCGCTTTCACGAGGGCCATCAGATCATTGACGTAACTCGACATAGGTTAACTCCTTTAGGTTATTCTCATCATGCCCGCCCTGTCGGAATCAACATGTCGGGCTGCTTAACGTGCGACTTACTGTGCGGCTCCCACTTGGGGAGTCGGCACTCATTCGTCTGGTAACAATAGAGTGAACAAATCGGTAAACGGCAATAGGGTAAAACCCTTGAATCGGCAGGGGAAAACCCTAACCACTCACGGAATAACCTCAGGAGTGATCAGGTTTCGATTATCTGATTGCGAATGCAATACTTGACAATATCAGTCACGTTTTTGGCGTTCAGCTTTTTCATAATTGACGCGCGGTGTGCTTCTGCCGTCTTGACACTGATATTCAAGACGTCAGCCGCTTCCTTCGTGGAGTATCCGTCCGCCAACAGCCGAGCGATCTCTTTTTCCCGAAGCGTCATCTGTCCCCCCGGCCTCTGTGAGTTGAGGAGTGGCTTGACGTATTCAGCGATCATTTCAGTTGAGGACGGACCTGTCAGATAATAGTCGCCATCGGCGGCCTTGCGGGTTGCAAGCGCCAACTCCTCGAAACTACAGTTCTTTAGTAGGTAGCAGCGTCCGCCGGACTCGAACGCCTCGCGGGATTGATCGTCGGAGTGCACCGACGTCAGGTAGACGATCTCCGTTGTCGCACTGATCTGCCGTAATCGCCGTCCGATGCTGATGCCGTCAAGACCTGGAATCTGTATGTCAATAATGGCCACGTCCGGAGTCAGCAAGTTCGCCTGTTCAAACGCTTCAGGGCCGGATGCATAGTCGCCAACTACCTGGAAGCCGCCATCGGCCAGCAGAAGGCTCGTCAGCCCCTGTCGTACCAGCCGCTGATCGTCGATGATAATGACTCTTATAGTCCGTTTAGCCATTTTCCGAACTCCAATTGGCTATGATACAACAGCCCAATGATTTCTACAAGAGATCGTCACATAATTCGGGCTCGCCCGCCCCCGATGGCAATCACAGCTTGACTTGAGAAATGCGACACGCTACTCATAGATTAGCTATGGAAACGAGTGATCACCGCCGACGAGGAGCTGTAGATTGACCGCCGACTCCTATCGAATCCCGCTTAATAGTCTGCCGGCGTTTGACCGCCATTTCTTTGACGACACGGAGACATTCACCCGTATAGGCAGCGGCGAAATCGGCGGCAAGGCTCAGGGGCTGGCGCTGTTGCGGGAACTTCTGACGCAGCACGCCGATTCGCTGCGCGATGATCAGATCGATGTGGCCGTACCGCGGCTGACGGTCCTTTCCACCGATTGCTTCGACGAGTTTCTGCGCATGAATCATCTGCACGATATCGCGCATTCCGATGCCCGGGACGATGAAATCGCTCTCGCGTTTCAGAAAGGGAGTTTTCCGCCCACGCTGGTCGGCGATCTTGGCGCACTGATTCATCACGTGCACACGCCGCTTGCCATCCGGTCGTCAAGCCTTCTTGAAGATGCGATCTTCGAGCCGTTTGCGGGCGTCTATTCGACCAAGATGATTCCGAACAATCAACCGGACGCCGATACGCGATTCCGCAAGCTGATGGAGGCGATTCGATTCGTGTATGCCTCCACATTCTTCCGCAGCGCCAAGACCTACATTAAGGCCACCGGCAGGTCGATTGATTCCGAAAAAATGGCAGTGATCATTCAGGAGGTCGTGGGGCTTCGACACGGCGATCGATACTACCCCAATATCTCCGGGGTCGCACGATCCTACAACTACTATCCAACCGGACATGCGAAACCTCAGGATGGGGTTGTAAACCTTGCGCTAGGTCTGGGCAAGACGATCGTGGACGGCGGCATTTCCTACAGCTACTCCCCGGCCTATTCGAGAGTCAAACCCCCGTTTCGCACTTTTGATGAACTGCTTGATCAGTCGCAAACCAGATTCTGGGCAGTGAACATGGGTAAACCGCCGGAATATGACCCTATTCGGGAGACCGAATATCTGGTACATCTCGGTATTCAGGAAGCTGAACTGGACGAAACGCTGGTAGGTGTGGCATCGACTTTCGTGGTGTCGGAGGATCGCATTGTCACGGGGATCGGCGTACCCGGGCCGAGGCTACTGGATTTTGGACCCATTCTGAAATTCGACCTCCTTCCGCTGAACGAACAGATCAGGCGACTGCTCAAATGGTGTGAGGAGCGAGTTGGGAGTCCGGTGGAAATCGAGTTTGCCGTCACGCTTGATCCGCAAAGATCGTCACAAGGTCGGTTCGGATTTCTCCAGGTGCGCCCTATGGTCGTATCGAAAGCGGTGGTCGAGGTGTCTCCAGATGAACTGTCGGGTCCGAACGTGTTCATTGCTACTGAACGCTCGATGGGGAATGGCAATATCGAGACCATTTCCGACATCGTGTTTGTCAAACCGGAGTGCTTTGACGCCTCTCAAACGCCGGCAATCGCCTCCGAAATTGACCGGATGAACCGGCCCCTGTTGGACGAAGGTCGTCCGTATCTTTTGGTCGGCATTGGCCGATGGGGGAGTTCCGAGCCGTGGTTGGGAATTCCCGTAGAATGGGCAAATATCGCGGGCGCAAAGGTCCTTGTCGAAGCGACCCTGCCGTCAATGGATGTGGAACTGAGTCAAGGTTCGCACTTCTTTCATAACCTTTCGAGTTTTCAAGTTCTATATTTCCCGGTGGCTCATGCCGGCAAATACGCCATTGACTGGCCGTGGCTCAACCGCCAGCGGAGAGTGTCCGAAACGCGATTTGTCATACACGCAAGAACAGAAAGACCGATTGTCGTCAAAGCGGACGGCCGGTCCGGACGCGGAGTGATTCTGCATGACTGATCAGGAAAAACCGTTAGACGACCTCATATGGTTTCTCTCGGAGCGGGCGAAGGAACTTAACTGCCTGTACCGTATCGAGGAGATTCTCAATCAGCGAAACATCACCGTTCAGGAAGTGTGTCAACTGGTTATTGAAGCCATCCCACCCGGTTGGCAGCATCCCGAAGTCTGCCAGGCGGAAATCGTAGTGGGTGAGAACAGGTATCATTCGCCGGGATTTGTTCGCACCGCCTGGGTGCAAGGCGCCGACCTGCTGATTCAGGAAAAAGTAATTGGGCGCATCAGCGTCTATTACACCGCCGAGAGAGAATCGGCCGATCACGGACCATTCTTAAAAGAAGAGACGCGTCTGATTCACTCGATCGCAGACCGTCTAAGCCATTTCCTCATGTACCGTCAAATGCGGGCAGTGTTCAAGGACTGGCAGGCGGTCCAGACCAGTCTGTCCAAGCAACAGCGACCGGAGTGGCGCGGTGTGGTGGATATGCTTCGGCAAACCGACCAGGACCTGTTTCTCAGTATTTCGCACAAACTTCTTAATCACCTTTGTTGGAACGGCGTTGAGGAAGCCAAGAAACTGGCGCTGTATTACACGACGGACTCGCACAGCGGTGACGAAGACGCCCTTAGAGATTCGAACGTACCGCAGCAACGCCACATGCTGACGCTTTCCAATGATTTCCTGAGTGACGAGACCTTCAAGATCGCCTCAGATCACATGAGTGATTCGGAGATATTGCTGTTTATCCAGAAACGGATACAGGAAGACAAACAGCGATTCCTGGTGCGGTCGCTCAACCGGAATCTGCCGCTCTCCGAAGTGGCGGATGCTATCCGGCGATATCGGCGGATTGCCCCTCAGGGCGCCGAGCCGCGAGGCCCTACTCAACGTGGAGTCAGCGCCGCACTGGTCAGGCGGTTCTTCAGCGAGCAAGTGCAGTTCGTCGACGTTGCCAAGCGGTATGTGACGGTAGCGGACTTCTTTGACCTTCTGCCCTACGTCATCTTCACTGCCGAGAGCAGCGGTCGGCTCGGCGGCAAGAGCGCCGGTTTATATGTCGCGGCCAAGATTCTGAAGCGGGCCGGACAGGATTCGCCGCTGCTTGCTGATGTCAAAGTCCCCAAGACGTGGTATGTCACGTCCGATGCGCTCTTGTCCTTCATGTACCACAACAATCTTGAGGAGATCGTCGAACAGAAGTACAAGGAACTCGATCAGATTCGGCTGGAGTACCCGCATGTCGTCCAGACATTTAAGAATTCTCATTTCCCGCCGGAGATTATTCAGGGCCTGTCGGTAGCGCTGGACGACCTGGGAGAGGTTCCGTTGATCGTTCGCAGTTCCAGCCTCCTGGAGGACAGGATGGGCGCTGCCTTCTCCGGTAAGTACAAGAGCCTCTTTCTGGCTAACCAGGGGTCAAAACAGGAACGGTTGGATGCTCTGAAGGACGCCATTGCCGAAGTGTACGCATCCACTTTCGGTCCCGATCCAATCGGTTACCGAGCCGAACGGGGCCTGCTCGATTTTTATGAAGAAATGGGGATCATGATTCAGCAGGTAGTCGGGACTGCCGTTGGCGACTATTTCATGCCGACTTTCGCGGGTGTAGCGTTCAGCAACAACGAATTTTCGTGGTCGCCCCGCATCAAACGTGAGGACGGCCTGGTCCGGTTAGTGCCCGGTCTCGGCACGCGCGCGGTGGATCGCCTCGCTGACGATTACCCGATCCTCATCGCTCCCGGTCAGCCGGGGCTCCGTGTCAACGTGTCCATCGACGAACAAATCCGGTATTCGCCGCACTACATCGATGTCATCAACCTCAAGACAAAGGCTTTTGAGACGGTGAGTGTTGCTGAGCTGCTCCGGACTCACGGATACAGCATACCCAATTTGGCCGATATGGTGTCTTTGGTCGAAGGAGATCACAGCCGTGCTCTTCCTTATGCCGGCGCCGACCTAAAGGAAGGTCTGATGCTGGTGACGTTTGAGGGACTGTTGAAACAGACCACCTTCGTACAACGCATGAAAGCGATTCTCAAGCTCCTCCAGGAGACCTTCGGAACCCCGGTAGACATAGAATTCGCCTCCGATGGCACCAATTTCTACCTGTTGCAGTGCCGTCCTCAGAGCAACGCTCAGCAGAGCGGCTCCACGCCGATTCCCAGGGAGCTGCCGGCCAACGATGTCATATTCACCGCTCGGAGGTACGTATCCAACGGCCGCGTGCCGGACATCACGCACATTGTGTACGTCGATCCCCAGAAGTACGGAGAGATTCCGGACCGGCAGCAGATGGTGGCAGTCGGGCGCGCGGTCGGAAGGCTGAATACATTGTTGCCGAAGCGCCAGTTCATCATGATTGGCCCAGGCCGCTGGGGCAGCCGTGGCGATATCAAGCTTGGCGTCAGCGTGACGTATACCGATGTCAACAACACGGCCTGTCTGATTGAAGTGGCACGCAAGAAGGGAAACTATGTCCCGGACCTCTCCTTCGGAACCCACTTTTTCCAGGACCTGGTCGAGGCGAACATCAGGTATCTTCCGTTGTATCCTGATGACGCGGGAATCATTTTCAACGAGCATTTTCTAACGCACTCACCCAACATACTTGCCGAGCTCGTTCCTGAGTTTGAGTCGCTTAGCGAAGTGGTTCGCGTCATCGATGTCGCCCAGGCTGCGGCGGGTCGGGTACTGCAAGTACTGTTCAATGCCGATCAGGACGAAGCAGTAGGGCTGCTTGCGACCCCCAAAAGCCAGCCGGCATCGGAGGCTGTGGTGCAACCGCAGCATCAGGAGGAACAGGAAAGTCCGTGGCGATGGCGCCTTCGTATCGCCGAAATAATCGCGTCCCAGCTGGACATCAAGCAGTTCGGCGTCAAAGGCATGTATGTGTTCGGTAGCACCAAGAATGCCACCGCCGGTCCTGCGAGTGACATTGATCTTCTCATTCATTTTGTGGGAACACCTGTTCAGCGACAGACACTACAATCTTGGTTGGACGGGTGGAGCCTTTGCCTGGACGAGATGAATTACCTGCGCACCGGGCATCGAGCCGGTGGTCTGCTCGATGTTCACATCGTGACCGATCAAGATATCGCCGCCAAGACATCGTACGCGGCCAAAATCAATGCGGTGACCGATCCGGCTCGCCCTCTTGCAATCGGGCGGAAATCATAAGTGGCTACAATATCTCTCGCGCAGCATTGACCGGATTGTCGGGATCAAACCTCACCAGAGCCAGTTCTGGTCCATCGTGGGCGGCTGTCAGCAGGACGGTCCGGCCAATTTGGTCGCACCAGGAGCCGGTCAGACCGGCCGATTCATGAATGTGGCCGTGTAATGTCACCAGCGGTTGACGGCTCTCTATGAACCTGCGAATCGCTATGCTCCCGACATGAAGATCAAGCGGAACATGGTCAATCACTTTGCCGTCAAGTGCGGCGCGATCGAGATTCGTCCGGTGCGGCGGTGCGTGGAACAGGAAAATGGTGCGCCCAAGATCGAGTCCCTGTGTCAGGTCATCGAGATCGGCCTTGATAGTCGAGTACTTCTTCTCCTGCTCCGCAATCGGCACGGAATATCGCCCCTCTTCGGGAGAAACACAGCCGACGTCGACAAACCGTGAGACGTCGTACCGTTCCCAATCCTTGAGCAGAAACGGAGTCGGCGGAACGTAGTTATAGCCGATGACGTGATAATCTCCCAATGCCACACGTCGGGCGTGAATGTACTCCCAGTGCCCGTACACAGCGCCATCCAGAATCGCGGCTTCCTGAGCACGAGGATCATCATTCCCGAGGATAACGAATAGGTGGGGGTATTCGCTTTTTAGGTCCCTTCTCAGTGCCTCGCAGGAAGGCACAAGGCATTCGTTGATGAAATCCTGATGGAGATTGGGAGATGAGGACAACCGAAAGAGTCCGGTCGGCAACAAGTCCCCGCCGCAGAATACTGCCTGTGGTCTTTCTTTTCTGATCGCCTCAAATAGCTTCCGGTAGCGCTCAACCGAGCCGTGAAGATCAGAAACAAAAAAACAGGTCACGTTCTTGGCACTTTAGAAGACATAGTATAGCGCAGAATATGTCGCACCTCATCCTCGTCAACAAGTGCAAACATGATTGCACCCGCATCGCCACCGGTCCATGGGCAGCGGGCCATCCGAAGACGGCCCGCTCAATTTTCTGAATACTCGCGGCAGCCGACCCAAACTATGCATACAGCCCGCGCAATTCCGCCGCCCGTGCGACTCGTTGGATCGCGACGATAAATGCCGCCGTTCGCATCGGCACCTTGTGCTTGAGAGAGGTTTCCAAGACGGAAGCAAATGCCCGATCCATCATCTGCTTCAAATCCTGCTGAACATGCTCGTTGGTCCAGTAATACCCCATCCTATTCTGAACCCATTCCAGATAGGAGACGCCGACGCCGCCGGCGTTGCAGAGGATATCCGGAATGATGAAAGTCTTCTTCTTTTCAAGAATGTCGTCCGCTTCAGGCGTACAGGGGCCATTGGCACACTCGGCGACAATCCTGGCTCTGATTCTTGAGGCATTATCTCCGGTGATCTGGTTTTCGAGTGCGGCCGGGATCAGGATGTCGACCGGCAGTTCAAGCAGCTCCATGGGATTGGCCAACTTCTCTACATTCGCATGCTTGTGAAATCCTTTTAAGGATTTGTGTTTTCCCACATAGGCGATGGCCTCTTTCGGATCAATGCCCTTCTTGTTCACGAAAGCGCCATCGACGTCGGATATCGCCTGAATCGTGCAGCCCTGCTGTCTCAGGAGCAAAGCCGCGTACGAGCCGGCATTGCCAAACCCCTGGACTGCTACCGTGCTCTTGTTCAATTTCATCTTGAGGTGCTCCACCGCTTTTATCACACAGAACACCATTCCCTGGGCGGTGGCGGAGTTTCGCCCCTCCGATCCGCCGAGTTCCAGCGGCTTGCCGGTCACTACCGCAGGTAGATAATCACCACCGTAATGCATGGAATAGGTATCCATAAACCAGGCCATGATCTGCGGATTGGTGTTGACATCGGGAGCCGGTACGTCCCGGTCAGGCCCGAACAGATCGATCATCTCCGCAAAGTAGCGGCGCGAGAGGCGCTCCAATTCGCCAACGCTGAGCTGGCGCGGGTCGACCACAACTCCGCCTTTGCCCCCGCCCATCGGGATGCCGATAGTCGCGCACTTGAATGTCATCCAGAACGCCAGTGCTTTGACTTCGTCGAGATTCACGTCCGGGTGAAATCGCACGCCCCCTTTGGCCGGGCCGCGGGCGATGTTGTGCTGGACGCGGTAGCCGGCGAACACGCGGATGCTGCCGTCATCCATTCGAATCGGAAGCTTCACTTGCGTGATCTTGCGCGGCTCCTTGACCATTGCAATCTGATCGGGAGACAACTTGATGATGTGAGCCGCACGATCGAACTGCTTGAGAGCATTATCGAATGCCGACTCGTGCTCGCTTAAATGCGGATGTCCCGCTTCCTCTATTGGTCGGGCCGGACTCCTACGAGTAGTCGCCATAGTCTACTGCTTTCCTTTCGTTGGGCTGATATTTCGATTTCCTGTGCGCCGAATAAAGGAGATCGGACTGGTCTTGTCAAGGAAACGCGGATTCCGTTCAACGAGTGGACGGAACTGTTGAGGGAAGCACGATAGATGGCTGCGTGGCGATTCGCATCTCACCGATCCCGCTCATGCTGCGGTTCTGAAGTGCTCGATGAGCGTCTCAAAGGTTCGAGTTATATCCGTCCGAAGGAGCCTGGCTGTGCCGAGTTTTGAATGACCCGGTTGCGGAACGCGTCTCGCAGACCCACCATAGATACGGACAGCCCCCCGGCTCATGCCGAGGCTGTTCTCATCATGGTTCCATTTCTACTACTAATGTCTATTTGCAATAAGTGCTTCCACCAGCCTTCTTAACTCGACCACTTCGGATTCAAGCTCATCCACTCTCTTGCTCTTTTCATAAAGAGCCTTGATGGCGGCTAGAGCAATACCATCGGGATCGACAGCGGAAATGGTCGTGTTGTTGTCACCAACATCGAATAACCGATAGAAATCCTGTCCCATCGGCCCGATATGCTCAATGCTGTCATCCTGACTTATGTAGCTCCAGCGGCTTATGGGCAGTTCCGCCACTTTGTTGAGAATGGCTTCATAATCGACTTCCCGAATATTGCGCTTGAGCGTGCTGTCAGAGATGCTGGTCCAGGTTCCGGAACCCGGATTTAATTGAACACCCAGGGTGGCAGTGGCATTGCTGTAAATCCTTGTTCCGCCTGCCGCTCGAAGGCTGAATTGGTTGGCGGCTGATGATGAGAAGGGCGCCCCGGCTGCATCGGACCATACCAACGACCCGTTATGGACCGCATTAGCGGTTCTGCCGAGGGCAGTAGCGTACTGCCCGCTGGCCATGCAATCAAAGCCGCCCGGAATGGTTGAATAGGCTCCAATAGCGGAATTACTCGCGCCGCCTCCGACAGTCGATCCGGTTCCCGATGCAGCGTTGGCAAAACTGACGTCGGAACCGCCGCCACCCGATATCACGGAATAGTCACCGTTCGCGCGGTTGTAGGACCCGCCGCCGACCGCGGATGCAAGCCCGCCGGCGACATGTCCCTTACCGCCCAGAATCGCACTCCAGTCGCCGGAGGCGGAATTTGAATCCACTGTGACAAAGGGTCCAGCGAGGGGATCGAAGTCCGCTCCGCCACCCACGACAATCGAGAATTTGCCGCGGGCATAATTATGCACGCCGCCCAGAATCAGACTGAAACTGTCACAGGCATGATTACCCCAGCCGGTACCGATAAAGGAATAGGTTGCGCTGGAATCAATTTGATTCTTGAAAACCCATTGATCGCTTCCCATATCGTATGCCGTAAGATATCCGCCGGTGATAATCGCGGATGCATCGGCAAAGACATCGTTGTCAAACCCGGCGCCGCAAAATGAGTACGAACCGGTCATTTTATTTGACTCGCCCGAACAGATTGCTGAGTAATTCGGAGCGTCACCCGGTATCCCCTCAATCTTATTTCTCAAGCCACCCCCAATCCAGGAACCGTTGCCACTGAGAATAGCATTGTGTAGTCCGCCAAGGATTGAATTATAACTCTCTCCCTCGATATAATTGTCCGTTCCTCCGACAATCGATGATAAGTCGCCCCGGACGTAATTGGCTCCGTGGTCAGGATTGGCCGGGGGCTCAGCGAACGTATGTTCATATCCGGCGCCGATGAAGCAGCCGGCCCCATCAATCCTATTCCTGGAGCCGCCACCAATAACATTATTACCCCACTGTATCTTGTTATGAAAACCGCCCCCAATAGAGCTGTAATCGCCCGACACGACGTTACTGTCGCCGCCGGCGATGACCACTGCAATTCCGCTGGCGACGTTCTCGGAGCCGCCGCCGATAGTGGAGTTGACGTTTGAGGCTACGTTGTGAAATCCGCCCCCTACTGAGCAGTATGTACCGGCGGTGTCATAGAATCCGCCCGCCACAACCCCGCCGCTTCCAAGCGCGTGGTTGTTTCGCCCGCCGGCGACCGTGGCATATTGGCCGGACGCGGTATTCTGATTGCCGCCGCCGATGGCCGCTACATCGCTCGAAGCTGTGTTCTGATAACCGCCGGCGACCGTCGAAGCATTACCGGTGGCAGCATTGCCGCCACCGCCGCCAACCACTCCGGTGGCTCCGGCCGAATTATTGAGACCGCCGCCTATTGTGGAAGCGTCACCGGAGGTTTCATTCCCTTGGCCGCCTCCAATAGTCGACATCTTCCCGCCGGCAGTATTGCCATAGACAGCACCCGCACCGCCGCCTCCGCCGACAACCGAATAATCTCCATTCGCATGATTGTAGCTTCCTCCTCCTACCTTGGCGTTGTTACCTGTTACCTGGTTCAACTGCCCCGCTACGAACCCGTAGTTTCCGCTAATGGAATTCCCGAATCCTGATGCGAATCCGTATGTGCCGCTGATACTATTACCTAGTCCGACGCGTGCACTGCCGGTGACGTTAACATCACCGTATATAACGCCCCCCGCGGATCCGTCAACCGTGTGCACCCGATACGACCACGGAACCGTGACCAATCTTGTCCGAGGACTGATTTCCGGATCGGCTCCGACCTGAATCCCCAGATATCGATCCTGATTATTGAAGACGCTGTCATGAATAGCATTGACTGAACCAAGAAGAACATTGAACAGGCCGTTGCTGACTGTTACTGTCCCCTGAGTCTCGGTCCATTTCTGATTACCGGCAGCGGAGGCATCATATATCGTGAACTTCAACGCAACGCTTCCACTGATAGGCTCACCGCCCGAATTTGTCAAGCGGCCCTGATAATTGACTAGTCTCGGCCCGGCAACCAGGACAGCGGTCGCCAGAATCGACACACAGGTGATGCCGACACAAACGAAGATGATCTTATGGTACTTCATAGGTGTACTCCCGCACATGGATGCAATTGTGAATTTGATCGTCGAATGGAGCTTCTTCTCGCCGAAGCTAAAAAGCGTGAATTGAACGAGCGCATATGAGACAGGTCTTTCTTTATGTAAATCGGCTCGCTTGATTGAAATATAACCGGATTCGTCTTTTTTCAAAACCGGATTTTGAGACTGAATGGGGTACAGCTAACCTGCCCCCCAGTTGTTGTACCACTTTCAATGGTAGTTATGCGATCGCCAAAGTCAATGGGTTCAGGGGCTGGATGGCTTCTGGAGCCGGGGCTGATAGCCGAGGGAATGGAGTAACGTAAGGTTGAGCGTTGAGGTGACTCCGGTGTCATGAAAAGAACGGTCACAATGAGTCTCTTTTTTCTTGGTGGCAAGCTCTCACATCCGTGATATTGCAGCCGTAGCAAGACAGATCGGCAATCAGAGAGTATGCAAGGAGGCACCATGAAGAATCTGATCCCGCTTGTGGGAATAATCCTGTTGCTTTGCGTTGCGGCGAATGCGCAACAGGCGACTACCGGCGTAACGGGCAAAGGATTCAAGCTCGGTTTTGACATCGCCAAGATCAGCACCGAATCCAAGGAATTGAACGACTTTCTAGACAGCCGATCCGGATTCATCGGCGGCGCTTACCTGACCTACAGCCTCAACCGTCAATTCGCTGTGCAGCCGGAAATTCTGTATGTTTCCAAAGGGGCCGAAAAAGATATCTTCATCTTCGGAGCCGAATGGATCATCGATTATCTGGAAGTCCCGGTGTTGCTGAAATTCAACATTGCGCCCGAGGGCCGGGTCCGTCCCAACCTGTTTGTCGGACCAGCGATGAGCGTGCTGTTGAGTTCAAAATTCCACATCATCAACGAAGAGTACGATGTCAAAGATGGAATGAAATCCATGGATGTTAGTCTCGTTTTCGGCGGCGGGGTTGACTACAAGCGCGTTATCTTCGATGTCAGATATACTCTGGGGTTGGTCAATACGATCGATGCCGCCAAGGTAAACGCGCTGACCGGCGCGGAACCGGGCAACCGTTATTATCTCGAAGGCGACCCCTCGGTCAAGAACACGAATCTTTCATTCATGGTCGGCGTCCGGTTCTAGTCGGATATCCGGCTTCGATACAACCTCTGGCTGGGTTAATGACCCCGCGGTAACGGGCCAAGACTTCGTTTTGCGATAATCCGCAGTAAGCTGCGGGTTATCGCTTGAAGGCCCACACTCCAGACCGTCCATGTACGGCCATCTTTGCAGAGTGAAGCTCCCCATTCTCAACTGTTTGATCGCGGCATCGACGATGACCTTTTGGACCTCGTCGCGGGACGAAGGGCAGATTGACTGGTGGCCGACCTCCGCTTTGATGAAAAGGGTTCCCCCGAAAAAACGGTCACAAGTTGGTCACTCTCGACCAAGTTTTGTCACAGCTCATGTTGGTCTATATATCTCCAACACTCATATGATCACGCCGGTCCTTGATCTTCCTGGTTTCCTGGCAACCCTGAGGGATTAAATCTGAGCTGACTCGTATGTTTAGTACGATCCAACAGAGCCGGCATCAAATAGGATCATCCTTCTCATTTCCCCCGTTGATGACATGGCATTCCCGGTTCTGATTTGTTAAGTTATTGCCCTTATCGTCAATAACTCGTAAATTGTATCAGGCGTTTGACAACAGGCGGGGTCAAGACCGCCAGAACCGGGGTTTTGTCGACCGTGCTGAATGACGATTCAGAGGATAAGACCAAGACCTTTGTGCCGGTGGTGAACGGCACGATGGTCTCGCACTACCGGATTATCGAGAAGATCGGCGCAGGTGGGATGGGGGAGGTCTATCTGGCGGAGGACACCGAACTCAATCGGAAAGTCGCACTCAAATTTCTCCCTCTTCACCTGTGTCAGGATGCTGACTGCCGGGCACGGTTCAAACGGGAGGCGCAGGCCGCAGCGAAGCTCGGTCATTCGAATATTGTCGCGGTACACGAAGTGGGCGAGTATCACGGCAGACCATTCTTCGCTATGGAGCTAGTTGAAGGACGCTCGCTCGACAAGATTGTCGCCGAGGATCGACTTGGCGAGAGCGAGATCGTAGACCTGGCTCTAGGCATCTGTAATGGTCTTCGTAAGGCCCATGAATCGGGTGTGATACACCGCGACATTAAGCCCTCCAATATCATTGTGGATCGCGACAATGTCCCCCGCGTGCTTGATTTCGGGCTGGCGGCCGTACGCGACAGCGACCGGCTTACCCAGACCGGCTCAACGCTTGGAACAATCGGCTATATGTCACCTGAGCAGGTGGCAGGTCGTGGTGCTGATGCCCGCTCAGATCTCTTTTCCCTGGGCGTCGTGCTGTACGAAATGATCACTGGTATCAACCCGTTTAGGCGCGATAATCAGGCTGCTACACTCAAAGCTATCTCTGAGGACATTCCGAAGCCGTTGGAGAGCCATCGAAGCGGCATCTCAGGAGAACTCCAGCGTATCGTAAGCAAGTTGTTAGAGAAAAGACCGGAGCTTCGCTACCAGACGGCGGCTGACCTGGCTAGTGATCTGCGTCGACTATCAGGTACAGCGCCTGCAATGAGCCGAAGGAGCCGCAAACGCTGGTTCGTGAGCGCTGGTATTGCCGTCGTCCTAATTGGTGCCATTGTTGTTGGCTACGTCCTGACACGCAACGAAACTCGGGAATCCACTCGCAAGATGCTGGCAGTGCTGCCGTTCAAGAATATGAGTCCCGATCCCGATCAGGAGTATTTTAGTGACGGCCTTACCGAAGAATTGACTGCCAACTTATCTAAAGTTCATGAACTCTGTGTGATCTCTCGCAGTTCGGCAATGACATTCAAGGGAAGCCAAGAGACGATTCCCGAGATCGCAAGAGCCTTAGGGGTAAGGTATGTCGTCGAGGGAAGCGTACGCAAGGCCGGCAAGGAGCTGCGCGTCACGGCACAGCTTATAGACGCCTCCGATGATGCCCATCTTTGGGCAAACACTTACACTGGGACCCTTGAAAATGTGTTCGATATGCAGGACAGTGTGACATGCGCCATCGTCGAAGGTATTAGCATTCAGTTGACACCTGATGATAAGCGCCGATTGAGGAGGCGACCCATCGACAATCCATTGGCTTATGAGTATTACCTGAGGGGCAGAGATGAAATCAGGAAAGGCACAAAAGATGACATAAAACACGGAATGGCATTTCTTTCACAAGGTCTCGATATCGTCGGAGAAAACCCCCTCATCTATAGCTGTATGTCGTGGGGACACTGGAATATGGTAAATAGTGGTTTCGAGCAGGACGATGGTGTTGCGAAGGCCGAACAGTTTGCGCAGAAGGCGCTAAGCCTGGACCCGGGGCTTCCAGATGCCCATGCTATGCTAGGTTGGCTCAACAATGCGTTTCTGGGGAATCAACGCAAGGCGGTGGAGCACTTTAAGAGAGTGCTCTTGGTTGACTCAACTAATGAAAGCGCACTTCGCGGTCTTATGGTAACCTATTCAATTTACGTTGGACGGCAGACTGACGCTATGCGCACAGTGGAGAAGTATCGCCGATTCTATCCGTTGGACTCAGTGGCACTCGCGGGTCAGCCAGCTATGGTCTATTATTACAGTGGAGACTTCAAGAGAGCGCTTGAGTCGTATCGCGTAGTTCGTCGGACTGGCTATAGATATCCATGGGATGAACTCACCGCTTATGCCTTGCTGCTAGTGAACTGTGACAGCATGCAGGCAGCGCTGTCTGTAATCGACTCCTGCATTGTGGCAAATCCATCAGGCGCAATAGTGAGTCTGTCACGAGCGACGCGGCTGGCCTTAATGAGGGACGGAGCAGGTGCTGTCAGACAACTCACGGCCGATGCACAGAAGACTTGCAGTCGGGATGGCGGATGGTCCTATTATCTCGGCAGTTTGCTGGCAATGGCTGGCGCAAAGGCGGAGGCCTATGATTGGCTGGAAAACGCGGTGGACAAGGGTTCAATCAACTATCCATTCATGCAAAAGGATTCATTCCTTGACAGCCTCCGCGGCGAGGAGCGGTTCAAGAAGTTGATGGAACGCGTGAAGTACGAATGGGAGCATTTTGAGGTGTGAGCCAACTTGACAACGACAAGACCCGGACCTATAGTCGGCTCCCATCTGGATGTAACGCCTGAATGAGTTCCTTTCATCTGACCAAATGGTACCTGGATTGTGTCTCAGAGCGTGGGGACCTCGTCATCGGCTATTCAGCTCTGCTTCAACTCGGCCTCTTGAAATTCCCTCTGGCGGGACGACTGTACCGTATCGACGGGCGGACAGAGAATGCTGCTTCGCTAACCCGGCGATGGCTCCAGCCACAGCAAGACTCCGGCAGTCTCACGTGGAATTGCCCCAAGCTCGATATTCAGGGGGTGTGGAAACCGCTATCAGCGCCGGTGCAGCGAGTGCTGCTTGAGGATGCCACTGGCAGTGTCGTGTGGGACTGCGTTCAACCATCGGCGGACGTCACTGTAAGATTAAGCGGAGGTTCTGAGATACGCGGCTTGGGATATGCCGAGCGGATGGAAATAACTGTTCCGCTATGGAAACTAGGCATTCGTACGCTGCAGTGGGGGCGGTTCGTCTCGAAATCCGATTCCGTCGTCTGGATAGTTTGGCACGGGCAAAGACCTCTTTCGTTGCTCATTCACAATGGCATAGAAATCCCCGATGGTAAAGTCGAGCAGGATCGCATTATACTTAAGCAAGACCGTCAGCTAATCATGGACGAACCGCAGATACTTCGCCAAGGCGTGATAAATGATACGGCGCTATCATCAATTCCTCTGGTGCGAGCGGTTCTCCCGAAATGGCTGCGCAAGATCGATGAACAAAAATGGTTGTGTCGTGGCCGGTTGGAACTTGCCGATGGTATATCAACGCATGGGTGGGTGATACATGAACGTGTTTCCTTCGAGCACTAACGATTCACACCTTTCCGCCTTATTTGCCACGGGGAATTCCGGCGCAATCGTCGGGAAGGTCCTGTATGGCGTCCTGTTCCTAGTTCTTCTACCGGTCGTATTGATCTCTTGGGCGCATTTTCTTGATTCATCACTCCGCTTTGTCGCACCGCACTCGACTGCTATCGGGGCTGCCTTAACCGCGTTTGGACTGGCGCTGATGGTCTTGGGCGCGGTGGCTTTGTGGATATACGGTCGGGGGTTGCCGATGAATCCGTTCCCGCCGAAGGAGTTCGTCACAGGAGGGATTTACCGATTCATTTCCCATCCAATTTATGTGGGATGGTGTCTGTGCTGTGGCGGAGTCTCGGCCTATGCCGGGTCGGGTGGCGGTTTCTGGATCATAACGTCCATAATGGTGCTATCCTGCGCTGCTCTGGTCTATGGCTACGAGCGTCATGATTTGGATCAACGGTTCGGCCGCCTGCAACTCAATGCACTCATTCGCTTACCCCGGCCTGAAGAGTCGGCGCCCGCGCTGAGTGACCGAGTATCGGTCTATCTAATGGTCCTATTACCCTGGCTCATAGTCTATCAAGTCGCGGTATTCGTAGGCACTCCCCGCGATGCTATGGCTTTCACGTTTGCGTTCGAGAATCGGCTTGGCGTGTTCGAATGGACTGAGATCATATATGCGAGCACCTACGTCTGGGTGATATTGATTCCCTTGCTGGTGAGAACTCGTACCCAATTGCGCGATTTCTCGGTGGCAGGAATCCTGGCAACTATTGCAGGAATTGGACTCTTCTTCCTTCTGCCCGTGATTCATGATCCGCGACCGTTTGAGCCGCACGGGACTCTCGGTCATATGCTCCTGTGGGAACGTGCCCACGATACCAACGCTGCCGCTTTCCCGGCCTTTCATGTGATCTGGGCATTGCTTGCAGCGCGAGCCTGTACGCAAGCGTTTCACCGTTTGAAATGGCTGTGGATAGCATGGGCTCTTGCCATTGCCGCATCCTGCATCACAACCGGTATGCATTCACTGCTGGACTTGGCCGGTGCTCTCGTGCTAGTACTCCTCATATGGAAACGCCAATCCCTCTGGACTGGTGTACGGCGTGCCACTGAGATTCTGGCCAATTCATGGCGAGAGTGGCATCTTGGACCGGTGCGAATTATCAATCACAGCATCTACTCTGGTCTGGCTGCGTTCGTCGGCTTGAGTATCGTAGGGCTGTTGCTGCCTTCAATCGGTTTGGCATCATTGTTCCTCATAGTTGCTGCCGGAATCGTCGGTGGAGCATTGTTCGCTCAATGGATCGAAGGTTCCTCCCGATTGCTTCGTCCCTTCGGCTATTTTGGCACAGTGGTCGGAAGCTGCCTTACGGTGGCCCTCTTATCACTGAGATCGGGCACGGATGGCGCTCTCCTGTTTTGTGTCCTTGCGATCGCGGCCTCTTTCACTCAGGCAGTCGGACGATTACGCTGCATCGTGCAAGGTTGTTGTCATGGTCGCGCGGCGGAGGCAGAACTCCAGGGAATCCGATACCGGCATCCGAGCACACGTGTCGTCCATCTATCCACCCTCGCCAATGTTCCGATCTATCCAACTCCGTTATACTCCATACTTTGGAACCTCGCCGTCGGCCTTTTACTGGTCAGGCTCTGGTTTATGGTCGTTCCTGAGAATCTGATAACCGGACTCTATTTCCTTCTTGTCGGAATCGGGCGTTTCGTTGAAGAAGCATATCGTGGGGAACCGCAGACGCCGAAACTGCTCGGTCTGCGACTCTATCAATGGTGGTCAATCGCGTTTGTGGCGGCCGGTATAATCGTTAGCTCTCTTCCAAGTAACCCAACCCCCCATAGCGTCGGTTGGCGATGGCAACTCTTGCTGCCTTCAATAGCCGGTGGCATACTGTGGGCCATCGCGATGAGCGTGGATTTCCCTCAATCAAAACGGCGGTATGCGCGACTAACCGGATGAGCGCCCTGGTCGTGCCCTGCGATACACTCGCGGGCGAACGTGTCTCATTTCACACGGGTCTCCCTCACGCCCGCGGCTTGCCGTACCCCTTCAACGTCGTTTTCACGTGCGTGCAGACCGTGTCGCAGAGGGAGAAGATTTTCTCGTTCGCTACACTGTAATAGACGAAAAATCCCTCCTTGGACTTCGTCACCAGCCCCGCCTGCACCAGAATCGACAGGTGCCGGGATATGTTCGGCTGGGTCCAGGTGAACAGCGCCACCAGTTCCTGGACAGTCCTTCGTCCGTTCTTCAACTCGCGCAATATCTTAAGCCGGGTCGGATCGCTCAGGGCCTGAAAGCACCCGGCCACCAAATCCACCATCGGGTCGGGAACCCGCGAGAAATCACTTGCGTTATTCTTTTTCATATATACTATATAAGCATATAATTATACGATTGTCAAGCACAATCGAAAGGAGTGCAACATTATGAAAGTTGAAAACGGCGTTCGCATCATGGCGGGTACGATGGTTCTGCTCAGTCTGGCGCTCACGCTTCTGATCAGCCCGTACTGGCTTATTCTGGCCGCCTTTGTCGGCGTCAATTTGATTCAGTCGGCGTTCACCGGGATCTGTCCCGCCGAGATGATACTGAAGCGCGTACTGACTAAGAGCCTTGCGTGATACCCGATACCGGGCACCGGGTCTCGAACCAGTTCACAATGGGAGTACCTATATAATGAAGCAGTCTCTTCTTTTGGCTCTTGCGGCGGCAGTCGCTCTTTCCGGCTGCGGTGAAAAATCAAAGCGTCACGCGGATGATATTGAGAATAGTCCTAAGAAGGTAGCGGTGGCCACTGCCCAAAAGATCTCCGCCTCATCGCAGGAAGAATTCATGGGAACAGTGATTGCCCGCAACCGCGCCGAAATCGGGGCAAAAATCCAGGCGCCGGTGGAGCGGATTACTGTCGTTCTCGGAAGCCGCGTGAAGCAGGGAGATCTGTTGGCGGAATTGGATAAGCGGGAATACCAGGCGCGCGCTGATCAAGCCCAAGCCGTGTACGATCAAGCGGCGCGTGATTTCGCGCGCTACGAAGGATTGGTCAAACAGCAGGCGGTCACTGAACAGGAATTCGAGAATATTCGGTCCCGCCGGTCGGTCGCCGAAGCAGCACTATCGGAAGCCAGGACATTTCTCAGCTATACCCGCATTACGGCGCCGTTCACCGGCACAGTTACCCAGCGACAGGTGAATGTCGGTGATCTGGCAACACCCGGTAAGATTCTCTTTACGATGGAAGAATCCGGAGCCTCGCGCTTCATCGTCACCCTGCCTGAAGCCAAACTTGGCCACATTGAAGTTGGCGACAGCGTGACCATCACGATCACCTCGATCAATAGCACCGTTAAAGGACGCGTTGATGAGATCTCACCCAGTGCCGATCCCGTGAGCCGCACGTTCACGACCAAGATCGGTCTCCCCTCGGTTGCCGGTCTGAGACCCGGCCAGTTCGGACGTTTGAGCCTTGCCACTGGCGGCGATGAAACCATTTTCATTCCGCGAAACGCCCTCGTTAAGCGCGGTCAGCTTGATCTGGTCTATGTCATCAAGGCCGACAACCATGCCATGCTCCGGCTGGTGCGGGTCGGCAGACAGTTTCCGGATCGGCTCGAAATCCTCGCCGGACTCAGAGAGAACGAGCGCGTCGTAATCGACGGCCAACAGGAACTCTCCGATGGTGACTCTGTCGAGGCTAAGCCATGACAGGGCGCCACGCTGATTCCCCGCACGGTTCGCAGGGACTCGCCGGACTGTTGGCGAAATCGTTTATCGACTCCAAACTTACCCTCCTGTTCATTCTCGCCTCCGTGTTGTTGGGAGCGTTTGCGGTGTTCATGCTGCCGCGCGAAGAAGAACCGCAAATCAAAGTGCCGATGGTTGACGTCCTGGTCAGTGTGCCGGGATTCAGCGCCGAAGAAGTCGAAAAGCGGGTCGCCGCGCCGATGGAAAAATTGATCTGGGAAATCCCCGGAGTGGAATACGTCTACTCTATTTCTCGGCCCGAAGAGGCTCTGGTTATCGTCCGCTACACTGTCGGCGAGGATGTCGAGCGTAGTCTGGTAAAGCTCAATCAGAAATTGCAGTCAAATTTCGACCGCATTCCGCCCGGCGTTTCTTTTCCCCTGCTCAAGCCGCGGTCGATTGATGACGTCCCCATTCTAACGCTCACGTTCCACAGCCCCACCGAAGATCACTACTTCCTGCGACGAATTGCGGCAGAGATCGAAGAGCATATCAAACAGATCCCAGATGTATCTGAGACCAACCTCATTGGCGGCCTTCGGCGGCAGTACCGCATTCAACTCGACCCGGTCGCACTGGCCGCTCGCCATCTTGACCCCATGGCCTTAGTGCCGGTGCTTCAGCAGGCCAATAAGCAATCTAAGGCGGGAAGCTTGATTCGAAATAATCAGGAAATCATCATCGAAACCGGCGGGTTTCTCCGGGATGTCGACGATGTCAAGCGGGTCGTATTAGGGGTCTACGACGGCGCGCCGGTCTATTTGCGCGATGTCGCTCGGATCATCGATGGTCCGGAAGAACTCAATCAAGTCGTCGTATTTGGTTCCGGCGTAGCATCAGGGAAGAAGCACGAAGACGATGCTGCGGTCACCCTGACAATTGCCAAGCGACCGGGAACCAATGCCATCGTTGTTGCGGATGCTGTTCTTGAAAAGATAGAGCGTCTCCGTGGGAAACTGATCCCTTCCGATGTTCGCATGACCGTCACTCGTCACTACGGCGAAACCGCCTCCGAAAAATCGAACGAACTGTTATTGCACATGTTGATTGCCGTGGTTAGCGTGTCCTTGCTGATACTGGTCAGTTTGGGCTGGCGGGAATCGATCATTGTTGGACTGGCAATCCCTTCAACCCTGGCCCTTACGTTGCTCATCTTCTATTTAACGGGATTCACGCTCAACCGCATCACGTTGTTCGCCCTGATCTTCTCCATTGGTATCCTGGTCGATGACGCTATTGTCGTTGTAGAAAATATCACGCGGCACTTGCATCTGAAGCGGAATGCAGAGCGTCCCTGGGCGAATGTGGCCATCGAGGCGGTCTCCGAAGTCGGCAATCCAACTATTCTCGCTACCTGGGCAGTGATTGCCGCAGTGCTGCCGATGGCGTTTGTGGGCGGTTTGATGGGACCATACATGCGGCCAATTCCGATTGGCGCCACGGCCGCCATGCTTTTCTCGTTGATGGTGGCATTCATGGTCACCCCGTGGGCATCGGTGCGAGTCCTTTCCTGGGGAGGCGGCAGGTCGCACACGTCCGGGCATGGTGAAACCAAAGAAGGGTTCTCAACACGATTATACCGCCGGATCATGGGACGGTTGATTTATAATGCCAGGACCCGGCGCATCTTCATGATTTCGATTATCACCGCCCTGGCGCTGGCGCTGGGTCTTGTCGCTATCGGCTGGGTGCAGGTCAAGATGCTTCCGTTCGACAACAAGAACGAATTTCAGGTCATCATCAACATGCCGGAAGGTTCCTCGCTGGAGCAGACCGTCGAAGCCGCCCGTGAGATCACCGGCGCGATTGCAACCGAACCTGAAGTCACTGATTACCAGATTTATGCCGGGACCTCGGCTCCTTACAATTTCAACGGACTGGTGCGGCACTACTTCCTCCGCCGCGGCGCGCACGTTGCCGATATCCAGGTGAATCTGCTTCCTAGAAGTCAACGCTCCGCGCAGAGCCACGAGATCGCCAAACGGGTCAGACCCCGCGTGCAGGAGATCGCGAAGAAATTCCGGGCGCGGGTTGCGGTTGCAGAAGTCCCCCCCGGCCCACCGGTGTTGCAAACGCTGGTCGCAGAAATTTACGGTCCCACTGACTCCTCTCGCACCCAATTGGCCGGCAAGGTCCGGGAAATATTCGGTTCGACTCCCGGTGTGACCGACATTGACACTTACCAGGAAGAAGACCAGCGCAAGCTGACTTTCGTCATCGATCACGAGAAAGCCGCCCTTCACGGCATCAGCGCCGAAACAATCGCGCAGACTCTTCGGCTCGCCGTGAGCGGTATGCAGGTCGATATCGCCCACCGTCGGGATGAGCGCGAGGATATTGCCCTCATTCTTGAACTCCCCCGGTCATTGAAAACCTCGCCGCAGGATCTGCTGGGGTTACAGCTTCGGGCCGCACAGGCGCGACTGGCGGGCGTAGAGTATGCTCCTCCGCTGATCCCGCTTTCTGAACTGGTTCGAGTCGAAGAGCGGGTCGCCGACAAGACCATCTATCGAAAAAACCTCATGCCGGTTACGTATGTTATTGGCGATGTCGCCGGTGAGATAGAAAGTCCCGTCTACGCCATTATGGAGATGAACAAAAAGCTCGAGCAGCTTGACATGCGGGATTTTGGCGGCGGCAATGCCAAACTGCAAATACTGAATGCCACGCACCCGTCATCCACGCTTGAACCGGCAATGAAATGGGATGGTGAGTGGCATATCACGATCGAGGTCTTCCGCGACCTGGGGCTGGCCTTCGCGGTCGTGCTCGTATTGATCTACATATTGATGGTGGGTTGGTTCAAGTCGATGGTCACCCCGCTTGTCGTCATGGCGGCAATACCATTCTCGCTCATAGGCATCATGCCGGCGCACGGCGCCTTGGGCGCCTTCTTCACGGCTACTTCCATGATCGGCTTCATGGCGGGCGCCGGGATTGTTATACGCAATTCGATCATTCTCGTGGATTTCATCGAATTGAGGTTGGCCGAAGGAATGCCGCTTGCCGACGCAGTGGTCGACGCCGGTGCGGTGCGCTTCCGCCCGATGATGCTGACTGCCGGCGCGGTGATAGTCGGCGCCATGGTGATCCTGTTCGATCCGATCTTTCAGGGACTCGCGATAGCACTGATGGCGGGCGAAGTGGCGTCGCTGATGATCAGCCGCGTAGCCGTACCCGTACTCTATTACACGGCTAACCGGAAGAAGCACTCCCAGGTCTGATGGGGCCTTTTCGATTACGTAGGGTCTCGCTCTCCGACGTCGGTCGGAGAGTGTGACCTGACGCCCACTGCTCTCATCGCGCGAACATTATGCCGATACCAACTCTGGTCAGCGATTTCTTGTAATCCACAAGGCTTTCACCGTAGCCGTGCGATATGCGGAAGGTGAAGTAGCTCATCACGCTCTTTGGTACCGGTATACTGTAATTCAGGACCACGCCGCCGTAACCGGTATGCATGTTGCCCCGGAGCATCAGATGTACCGAGTGCTTCCACGCGAAGCGGTAGTACAGATGGAGGTCGCTGTAGCCAAGATAATCGGTGATGTCCGGATTGTCGTCCCCCAGCGCCGATTCCGGGGACTCCTTCTTTTCCTCAGGGAATCGATATCGGAACTTGAGATACAGCAGGAAGTCCGACCGATAGTAATACGGGCAGACATAGAACAGATTCCAGCTTCGTGAGATCGGCGGCTTCTGACCATTCGACTCATGCTCGAACCCGATATCCGCACCGACCTGTCCGGCCTGGAATGGGAACCGCATGGTACGCCAAAACATCTCCGGGTTGTAGTTCGTCTCTCGGAACGGCGCCGAGTTATTGCGATCGTACGCTTGCCAGAACGAGATTTGAGTATAGGCAAAATATATCGGCGTGTTGAATATCCGGTGCTTGGCGCTCAACTGAAAGACCGCCTCAGTTCTGGTGCTGTGGTACTCGTCAGACCACGTGACCGGTAACATGAACATCTCTTTGTGCAATGACAGTCCGGGGCCTGTCCGAATCATCTGAAATGGCTCTGACGATTCCTGCGCACCGGCGGATACCGCCAGCAGCACAATCAAGACAAGAGACCCTGCAAAAAGGGACTCACGTTGGGCTATAGCTGGCATCGAAGCAACCTCCTCTGAAAAGCTGTTCTCTCGTCCTTATTTCCGCCTCAAAGCGTAACGTTATCGAACTGCCCTCCTCAGAAGTTCCAGACGAAATCAACATAGGGAAGCCAATCAACTTCATCTTTCTCAGGATTGCCGTAATAGTCTACTTCACCGCTTCTGTCGTCGTAGGAAACCCCAATTCCGATGTCGACAGTCATTTGTTCACCCATCAATCTCAGCGCGCCCATGCCGAGCATTCCCTGGTCCGCGTCACCGGGGATAAACCAGCTTTCGCCGACCAGTGCTGCCCGGCGGCTCAAACGATATTCGCCGCCCAGCATAGCGGCCGGTTTGTCGGCCATTTTATCATCCGTGAAGGCCAGGCCGAGGGCGGCGGTAACGCTCTTGTCATCAGTGCCGTAGGTCATGCCGCCCATGCCAAAATAGAACGTCTCACTCCACAGACGAAAGGCTGCCACGGTGACGGACACATCCAAGTCCTTTGCGGCTGGAAAGCCAAACTTCGGCATAACATAGAACATCTGGTGGTCCACGCCGGGGATAATCGAGGCCCCTCCCGAAATCATGAAATTATCGCTTATCCCATAGGCTATTCCCGGGAAGAAAATCCACAAGTCATAGAAATACCCTTTGCCCGCTTTCAACGTTCGGGCTGTTGGTCCGATCAGCAGACGCGTGCGATTGGGGTTGGAGAACCAGTATTGACCCCCCTTGATGGAAGATGTAGAGATTGTCTTGATCTCTCTGATTTTGGCGACCGCAATTGTCATCTCCCCCATGTCGGTCTGAAACTTCACTTCACTCTCACGGATCACCGTAATCCTCCCCACCAGCGTCGAGCCGTCATCCAACGTTATCATTTGGGTTGTCCCCTCGGCCGGGATCTCGAGTTTCCCTGTGAAGCCCTGTGCGCACACGCCCAGCAGGAGAAGCGTCAATAATGTTGAGCCAATCATCTTCATAATGAGTCCTTTCCTATTGATGCTAATACTCACTTATCGCGCAGACAGGCACGCCTGAGCCGGAACTGGTCGTCAACCGTCTCAGGTTGGTGCCGTTGGCATTCATGACGTAGATTTCAGAGTTGCCTGTCCAGTCAGCGGCAAAAACTATCTCGGCGCCATCAGGAGACCAGACTGGTGTAAAGGCTCCCTCCCCCGTGAGGCTGTTTGTCAGTCTCTTTGGGCTGTTGTCGTCGCGAGTCTTCAAGATGTAGATGTTTTTTCTGCCTTCGGCGTTCGAAACGAAGGCCAGCGTGGAGCCATCCGGAGACCAAGCCGGATATGTGACATGACCGGCGGTATGAGACGTGCTGAAGGAAATTCCTGTACAGCTTTCGAGACCGGGCGTTATGGTACAGACAAAGACACTCACATCGCTGTGTTGACCGATACCCAGATAGCCAAAGGTTGATCCGACGGGAAACCAGAAGGGTTCGCTCATTGAATCTAATACACCGACGGCGGCTTGTTCTCGCACTGTTCCGTCCGCATTTGCGAAATACAAATCATACCGTATCGAACCACCGTCATATCTTGCGGAAACAAACGTCACGCCCAGTCCATCGGGTCGCCAGACAGGATCATAATTGTTAGTGGTATCATGCGTCACATTCGTCCGATCGGAACCATCTGCGTCCATGACGTGGATATCAATATTACCATCTCGCCATGACTGGAAGGCCAATTTGGCGCCATCGGGCGACCATACAAGAGCTACTTCTAACTCGCCCATGAAAAAGGTGCTGTAAGTCAGTCTTGTCGGAAAAGCACCGTCGGCCCGCATAACATAAATCTCATAAGTATCCTCGTGAGGCCACCGTATGCAGTTGAAAGCTATTCGGGAACCGTCACGTGACCAGGAAAGGAAGCGAATATCAGCGGAGCTATCGAAAAACAGACACTTCTGGTCCGTACCATCATTGTTCATGGAGAAGATTCCAGGGTCTCCCTCGCGATTGGAGAGAAAGGCGATTTTGTAGGATGGCTTGGGCACACTTGGCTCGGTCGGTTTATCAGAGCAGGAAACCAGACACATTACTGTCAGCAGCAGGGCGATGGCTATTGCCGTCACCACAACTGTACAAGGTCGGACAACACTCATTGTGCTCTCACCTTCTTTCTCAAGTGATGCAGTCCGTTAGTCGAGATCGGGAAAGTGAAGCTCCGTCGGCCTTGCCATGTCATCTTCGGTGATGAAGCTATGACTATAGTCGGTTCCCGCATGACGGCTAACCGGGCTTATGCCTTACGTAGTAAAATACATCCACATACCCAGGTAAAGCAATAGTGTTGATTTCGTATCGTGACCGGACCATCCGCGATTATGTCGCCGTTGCCATGAACACCACCAAATTCGTTGCCTATCGTTCCGTGCACCTTCGTACCGGCGAGTCGGAATAGTCTGCTTCCGGGTTTAGTATCAAGAAGTCTTCAATCTGACCCTGCCGATACATCGTGCCTCTCGTTACTGTACCTTTTGAAACCAGCGCCAAACGAGATGCGTCTCCCCGCAATTTTATTACGGCAGCCAATGAGCGCAGGGGATTTCAGCGCGATTTGGAGCTTTGCAACAGCGGCGTCCCGTCATACCTTTGCTACATGTCAAGTAACTCACGTCTCACAGGATTCAGCGGACTGGGTATTGCACCGGGTCTGCTAAACGCCATCGCCCGCCTCAAGTTTACGGAGCCGACGCCCATACAGCGGCGCTCGATCCCGGTCGGGCTTGAAGGTAAGGATTTGATCGCGATCGCCCAGACCGGTACGGGCAAGACGCTCGCCTTCGGCATTCCCATAATTCAACGAATGGCCCAGATCAAAGGACGCGCGCTGGTGATAGTGCCGACGCGCGAGTTGGCGGTGCAAGTCGACGAAGCGTTGCAGGGTGTGGGGCGTTCCCTGGGCTTGCGTACCGCTGTTTTGATCGGCGGAGCCCCGGAAGGGCCGCAACGGCGCACTCTGGAGAAAGATCCGCGGGTCATTATTGCCACGCCGGGACGACTGGTCGATTTTCTCGAAAACCGAATTGTTAACTTGTCCAATATCCGAATTCTGGTTCTTGATGAGGCCGACCGCATGCTTGACATGGGCTTCGCACCACAGATCAACAAGATCCTTCGGGTGTTGCCCAGTGAACGGCAGACCATGCTGTTTTCGGCTACTATTCCGTCAGAAATCGTTGGGCTTGCCCGTAAACACATGAAATTGCCCATCAGCATCGAGATTGCTCCGTCCGGAACCACCGTTGAAAACGTGACCCAGGAAGTATTCTTCATAGAGAAGGAGGCGAAGAGTCAGCTTCTTGAAGTCGTGCTTAAGGAATGCCACGGCTCAGTGCTGGTGTTTACACGCACCAAGCACGGCGCGCACAAATTGGCTCGCCATGTCCGCAACATGGGGCACGCCGCAGCGGAAATCCATTCCAACCGCAGCCTGGGACAACGGCGCGACGCCCTCGAGGGTTTCAAGACCGGCAAGTACCGTGTCTTGATAGCTACCGATATTGCCGCGCGGGGCATTGACGTCAGCGGAATTGAGTTGGTCGTAAATTATGACCTTCCTTCCAACACCGAAGACTACGTTCACCGCATCGGCCGCACCGCGCGAGCAGGTCTGGCCGGCCGCGCTATTTCCTTTGCCACCTTCGACCAACGAAACGACATCAGAGATATCGAGAGGCTCGTGCGAACGGGACTGAAAGTCAGGAACGTGCCCGCTCTGCCGTTTGACCGCTACCCGCGACGACCCATACCAGCTTTTGTGGCCGAGCAGACCCGTGCCGCGGCGCCTTCCCAACCATTCGGCCGCTCACCAAAACGGCAAACGACAAAATCCAAACGGCGTCGCTAGGAGAGCTCGAACGATTTGGCGCTTACTCAAGTCTCACTCTATTCACAACCAATTGTAGGACAGCAGCCACACCTTACCCGGCTGCTCGGTGCTGGCTTCCGCCAGCCCTGATCAACGGTCTGATCTTGGGATAGTCCCATCTCAGCTTCGCGAAGTCTGTCGTTGATTTGCTCAGGATCTAAGCGCTTCTTGCTCATACCGACCTCCTCAGATGTCCAGATTCCCTAAATAACAATTGGACCGGTTCGGAAATTCGCCTGTAGCAATTTGTCCATATATCACTTGACAGGGAGTGATCGGAAACTTATGGTAAGTACGATCACACGATATTAGAGTACACGGACGATTACCGGCTCGGATTTCAATACCGGACAGAGAGTAACCATTGGCACGGGAGGTGAAATGCACCGATTGCTCAAACGCGGCCCGTAGGGGGTTTCAACATAGGCGAATCTCCGCTTATGTAACAGGTTTCAAATCATCTACGCCTACACAACACACAGAACAGGAGGTTAGGTTATGTTTGCCCGATTGAGGAACTGCACGAACATTCTTGTCTGCACATTATTAATGTTAGCCGGCGTAACTTACGCAGGTCCGGTTGACAGACCGACTCAGCCCGAAGGTCCCGCGCATTCGGGACAGTTGATTTCTCTGAACCCCAGTAGCGACTCGGCGCAGGACAATGCAGCGTTGGCTCCGCCGCGAATCCTGATTGTGACGAGTGGCTTCGGTCCCCTCACGGGAATCAGCCCGATCGCCGAGAAGGACTACTTCAACGCGCTTCTGTCCGGTGGTTATCAGATCGATTGGCTTGATGTCGCCTCGGGATATCTGACGCTTTCTCATATGTCCGGCTATGATCTCGTCATTTATGACGCCGGCGGCTATTGGTATCCCTTTACTGCCAACACGTCTGCGCTAAGCGCCTACCACAACAGCGGCAAACCACTCCTGCTCGTAGCGCCTGATATCAACTATGACTGGCGGATAAATGGACTTGGTACATTTCCACAGGATGTTTTGCACATTGATGGTGTTCTTGGAATCATGCCGGAGGCTTCGTTTCAGGTAATAGCTAATACAGGCCATCAGATCATACAGTCGATTCCCACTAACCTGTCTCTGCCCGTCGTCAACCAGTCCAGTTGGCCCGATTGCTTTGACCCTTCGAGTGATGCAGTGGGCGTCTTGACGCAGGGTTTCATCTCAGAGACGGAATTCGGAATGGGAACCTCCGCTTCATTGCCGAGCTACTCCTCGTATGATCCTCACGGCAGTCTGTACGGAGCTACGGCGTATTCGGGAAATCAGTCTCAAGGAAGAGTCGCTCTCTATGGTTTCCCGGTTACGGCGTTGCAGAGTTCGGTCCTGGATGAACTCATGCGCAGTACTGTTCGCTGGCTTCTGGGAACTGCTACCGTGGGCTTCACCCTTGTGTGTGAAGATGCGCCGGACGGAGTAGTGGTAAATAAAGGTAAGGGGGACATCGTTGACTTTGTCGCCAAACTTAAGAATGACAACGAAAACGCATTGAGCAATTTGACGGTCGAGATTTCAGTCCCCGGCGATCAACTGGGAAATGTGACCCGTGCCTATCGTCGCGATGACGAATCAGGCGGCGATGGCGAAGAATTGACATCTACTGAGCCCGCCGCAGGCCGATACCAGGTGACGATACCGAATCTGGCCGCTCATGCCTCGCTTCAGGTCGGATGGCGGTTCACGATACCCAGCGCGATTGCCAGCATTTGCCTTTCACCGACCGGGAATGTCACCTACTCAGGTTATGTGGCCGGTAACGACCAAGCCGAGCTAAACATTACAACGGCTGCGCAGGGAATCATCATCACGAACCGCAAGTTGCTATATGACAAATTTGCGACAACGGCAGACGATAAGAAAGCCGTCACGTCTATGCTCAACTACGTGTATGAAATCTCAGACGGCAATGGAACGAATGAGATTAGTAATGTCGTCTACTACTTGGATCGCGAGAATACGACTGTTCGTGATTGGGACCAGTATGCGGTTGACTTGACCAGCGCAACCTCGGTTAATGCTTGCGCCACGCAGGTCCAGGATATGGTTCAGAAACGCTGTACCAGATATTCGCCACAGCCGACCTACCTGACGATTCTTGGTGGGGACGAAGTGGTACCCCTTTACAGGCTATCCGATGCGGACTATGCAAACGTCGAGCAATTTGCGACCTACCCCGGCACTCAGGATCCTCTGCTGCTTGCAGTGAACGACAATTTCTTCTTCTCTGACGCGCCTTACAGCGATCTAAACGGGAATGACTGGAACGTCGGCGATGTTGAGTTGGCTTCCGGGAGAGTTTCCGGAGCGTCGGCGGCAGACATGCACGCGTTGATGAGGAACTGTATCGCCCGACCTTCCGCTGCTACTACGCGGGCCATCATTGCCTCAAGAGATGGATTCGACTCCGATGTAGCGATGAATCGCTTGGTTGACCGGACTTTCGACGTTCGCAACGACACCGAGACGCCGGTTACGTTTGAGACCGAAACATGGACCGCCACTGACCTGGTGAGCCTCTTGAGTGGCGGGTTTCGTATTGCATTTCCTGCCGGACATTCTAATTATGACAGGATTGCCGGTATGCTGGCCACGCAACTGCCTGACGTGAACAGCTCAGGCGGATTTATTTTCGGTGGTGGGTGCCGTACTGCCATACCATCAGATGCAGGCGCATCTTGGCAACCTGTGTCAACGGATAACAATACTTGGTCTGCAGTTCATCAGGGCGCGAGGGGTTTCTTTGGTAGTCTAGGATTGGTCTCAGGAAGTTTGGCTTATGGTGTGTGCACCTATGGTGAGCTCTTTTCAAACGATTTCATGACAAGTCTGATACCGACAACCGGTAGCGTTTCTTCGACAGCGAGTGGAGCGCTGAGAAGCGCATCGAGGGCTTTCGATCCCGCGGACGCCGGAGAACGAAAAGCAGCCTGCCAATTCATTTATTATGGCCTTCCATGGATGAGCATTGACATTCCCCAAACTTCGTCGGGGATGATTTTTGCCGCCTTTCACACTAGCGCTCCTGCGCACTATATGGTAGTCGGGCCGACATCGAAGTCGCCAAACGGATCGTATGCCGTGGATTTTAGATTTGTGGCTCCCGGGCACACGGTGGAGCAGACTGATGGGTTCGACCTACTCAAAGTCCCCGGCGCAGATCTACGCGGTCTGAATCTCAAGCCGTTGCTTCCAATGTTCAAGAACTCGGTGCTACTGCCGCCAGATGCAGTTGTTTTGTCTGTTGAAATACAGAACGAACATTCGGTAAGTGTTGGCAGTCTCAACATACCATCGCCCACGTCGTGCGAGCTACCTCCTTGCCCTCCTCCATTCTCGTCTGCGTTTGACGTAACAGGTATTTACCCCTCCTCCCGTCTGGCCTGGAATCGGGATTCAGCATCCACCGCCTCAGCTGTGAATCTCCGTCTCTATCCCGCCACGTTCAACATAGATACGAAAGAAACTATCCTATACGACACTACCGTTGTGCGCATAACCTTTGCCAGCAACGCTCCGATTCTCATTAACAGTTTCAAGACGCAGGGGTACTGGGATGCCGGGCAGGCACACATCAGGGCCGACGTTAAGATCAAGAATGTCAGCGAGCTCACTGTCTCAGCGCTCACAGCTCACATGGAAGTGTTCGACCAGTCGGGAAATCCGGTCGGCGACGTCACAGCACCCAACCTGTCAGTCAGCGCTCAGGGAGAGATCGAGACTCCGCTAACTCTCTCCGGCAATCTCAATAACGCAAGGTACCTTGTTACGGTATCTGTTCTTGATGCCGGTGGCACCCCTCTCGCTCAGGTGTCTGACTTCATTTGGCTTTCGGCCGGCGAGCAACTCAATTTCCTCTGTCCGGACGGGGTTTTGATCGGACAAGACATAATGTTCTCTTCTGATTTCCGTAATAATGGCGTTGTCCCGATGGATGTCCACTTAGTGGTCAAGATCTACGGTGATCAAGGCGTGGAATTCGCCTCATTACCTGGCCAGCCGGTTACTGTACAAGCGGGTGCACTTGGAAATCTCTCGGTCCAATGGAATACTCTTGGTAAGCCGATTGGCATATACACGGCTGTCGGCTCGGTGCAAACAGCTAACGAGCAATACGGTCCAATTTCGCGAAACTTTGCTATTTCCCCGAGTCAGCAACTGCAGATTACCCCCAACCTTCAGCTACCCATTGCCCGACTGCCCGTCCAGATCCATCTGGGTAATCTGCCCACTTCCATGACAGTCGCCGATATCGCTTCTACCTCGGTCAAGATCAACGGCACGCTGTCGCCGAGGTCACAGACGATTCTCTCATCGTACCCCGGCTTCGTCGGCCAGGTGCTCGAGTTGAATACTTTCGGCATGGTTTTCAGGAATTCGTTCCCGACCCCAACGTCCGATACCGCTTCTTGTGAATACACGGTTTCCGGCCGATTCGCTGACAACACTCCGTTTACGGCGACTGGTCAGGTCAAGTTCCTCCCCTTCATCCAGGGTGACGTAGACGGTGACGGCGCGGTGAGCCTTCAGGACCTCGCGATTCTCGGAACGTACCTTCGTCAGGGTTCGCCAGTGCCGACTTCGATGGAAAACGCCGACGTCAACGGGGACGGCATAGTCAACCTCACTGATTTTTCTACACTTATGAAAATGCTGTCGCGGTCCGAAGGTCAGAAACCGACCGATTAGTAAACCGCTTTTCAGTGAGACACGTGGCCGTATCCCCTAACACAGCAGGCCGGAAGGTTTCTTCCGGCCTGCTGCTTTGGCTAGCGACCGACTTTACTTCCGAGCGTCCTCGGGCGGCATGTTGACAATCCGGGTTGTACCCACAACGGCAGCCTTTTAACACATAACGTCTTACAGGGTTAGCTGTCAGTCTTCCCCCGTATGTTCAATGTACCAGCCTCTCGTTACCACAGTACTTTGAAAATTTCTCGTTGACACAGTGAAACATTCACGCCATAATGTCGTAAACTAGTCTGCAATACAGACTGATTTGCTAATAAGCATCTTGTAGAAAGGATGGCACTGTGGAGAGAGTTGAGTCCCTGAAAGAAATCGAGCGCAAAGCGTATCGCTCGGTGTTCGAGGATGGCATTTACGATATACTCTGGGGTGCCGTCTTCTTTGTCAACGCCCTGGTTCCGATTTTTAACAGCATCGGTGTGTCGCGTTTCTATGGTTACGCCGCGCTGCTTATCTTGCCGCTGATTCCGTTGATCGGCAAACGAGTCATTACCGTCCCAAGACTGGGATCGGTCGAATTCGGTCCCAGGCGCAAATCGCGTGGCTGGCTGCTCCTACTGGTGTGCGGGTTAGTTGTATTCCTGCAATTACCGCTCTTCATAATCGGTCCCGGCAAGAGCCTTGTCGGCAATGCCCCATGGACCTACATACTTCTGATGGCCGCTCCGGCCGTGGCCATCGGGGTCGTGTTTGTCAATTTCCCCCGGTGGTATATCTATCTGTCCTTGATGATTCTCGCGGTCATTCAGTCAGAAATACTGGCGGGCTACGTGAGCAGACCTTTGGCGTCAGTCCTTTGTTTTGGCCTGCCGGGGGTAGCGATCCTCGGGTACGGCTGCGTGTTGCTCGCCAACTTCATCAGGAAATATCCGAAGTCACATGCTGAGGTCGCTCATGTCAGCAGATAAAGAACCGCAATCGGAACCGGCGCCCGATATTGATCGGCTCATTCATGAACCGGCCAGGTACAACATTATGGCGCTACTGTATGTGGTTGAGCGGGCTGACTTCCTCTTCGTGCGAAACCAGACTAATCTGACTCCCGGCAACTTGTCGGCTCACCTCGGCAAACTGGAAACGGCCGGGTACGTCAAGATAGACAAGGAATTTGCCGGCAAGATTCCCAGGACTTTCCTCCGTCTGACGGAAAGTGGCCGCGAAGCTTTTTCCGTCTATCGTCACCGGATGAGGAAGCTGTTCACATCCCCCCCTGAAGCCCGTTTTCAGAACCTGAAGGGAAAGATCAAGAAGATGCTCTCTGCGCACGACGAAGATAGCGGAGGATCCGATTCGATGTGATCGGACCTGCGGTATCACGGGAAGAGGATTTGCGTGGACTTTGTCACTCCGCCCCAAACGCGTCCGGGTAATGCTCGGGTCGGCCGTCGACGAAGGCCACCACGTCAAACCGCAAGTCGCAGTCGACTATTCTGTTAGTTTGGATGTAGATTTCTGCAGCCGCAGTAAGGTTCTTGATTTTCCGTTTGTTGACTCGCTCCGCCGGATGTCCGAATTTGGGCGTCTCCGCGCTCTTCACTTCAACGAACACGATCAGATTCTTTTTCCGGACGATCAAGTCAATCTCTTTGTGACCGGCTCGCCAATTTCGCTCGATTACCTCGAACCCCTGAGTGATGAAGAACTTCTCTGCAGTTTTCTCATATTCGTGGCCGCGCGACACTCGACTCGAGGCGCGCCCCGATTTCCGCTTAGAGGAGGGCATACTCGTGAATCAACCGCGCCACCGGCCTAAACGACTTGCGGTGAATGTCGCAGGGGCCGTGCTCTTCAAGCTCCCGGAGATGTTGCGCGGTCGGATATCCCTTGTGCACGCTGAACGAAAAGGAGGGATAAAGGGTTTCATACTCATCCATTATCCGGTCACGAGTGACTTTCGCCACAATCGAAGCCGCCATGATCGCGCGGCATCGGTTATCGCCGCCGACAATGGCATATTGGGGCTGATTGAGGTTCGGTATCGTGAATGTGCCGTCCACCAACAGAACATCCGGAACTTGCTTCAGATCAAGCACCGCTTTGTGCATGGCCATCAGTGACGCCCGAAGAATATTCATGGTGTCAATTGCTTCGTGATCGATAATTCCGACTGCACACGGCAGATCGAGAGCGGCAATTTCGTCAAATAGCTCATTCCGTCGGGCCGCCATCAGTTTTTTCGAATCGGCGAGACCGTCAATCACAATGGCTTCCGGCAGAATTACCGCCGCTGCCACCACCGGCCCCGCCAACGGCCCGCGCCCTGCCTCGTCAACGCCGCAGACGGACCGATACCCTTGACTACACAGGATCGTTTCGATATCGCCAAGATCTATCAGATTGCGCTTTCGATTGCTCATCAGTGCGTCCTCGCTCCTTACATAGCTGGTACCGTGCGTCAATACAACAAAAATGCCTGTAACGTAGATATCGACCCGTCAAACGGCTTTTATTAGAGGAATATTGGATGTATCATAACGCCATGTCGCCTGAGGACAAGAAGCCGGTACGCCGGATGGAATTCACGATTATTGCCGGGTCGTTGAAAGGCCGGACCATCATTACCCCCGATCTTGGCACAACCCGCCCGCCGCTCTCCCGACTCCGCCGTTCCATCTTCGATTTTCTCACGCCGTATCTCGACACCGCTTCCTTTCTCGACCTGTTCAGCGGTACTGGATCGTATCTTTTCGAGGCTGTCTCGCGTGGGGTAGCTGTGGCTGTAGGGATCGAGCGAGAGAAGCAGCTCGCCGATGCGATTAACCGGCAGGCCGGCTCGCTTGGTGTCGCAGCCGGCCTTTCCTGCCGGTGTCAGGACGTGTTCGAGGCCATTCCGGAGCTGAATGTCGCCCGTAAACGATTCGACATCATCATGCTGGCGCCGCCACAGTATATCGGTCTGGTCGATCAAACGCTTGCCGCGCTTCGCCGATATCCCCTGTCCCGGCCCGAGGGTCTGATTGTCTGCCAGCACGACACCAAAGAAACGAACAAAATCAACTTCCTCGACTTCCCCATCCTCCAGCGTCGCGAATACGGTCACACCACGTTTACGGTTATAAGCTGACGCCCGCGCACAAATTGCGTGAGCCTCCTTTAGGACTTGACAAAATCGCCCTTTGAGTCGTTATTATAGGTGGACGATTACATGGAGGACGTACCTATGCGGTACTCAGATCTCTTTAGTGCGCGACGTCCCGCTTTACTTGCCTTGGTACTATCAACAGCGGCGTGTTTCCTGGCTCTAACCACGTGCAACGACGACGGCCTGACTAAGTCTCAACTGACAAAACCTTCTGTCCGCCTCATCAGCAAGTCTGCCTGCAAAGAGAGCAACATACAGCCGCTCTATGCGGCTGCATCGGTATGTTCGCAGGACTGCCTGCAGTATTGGTCCGACACGTCCGATGTGCTGCATGTCAGGCACATCAATGCTGCCTTCAACTGCTGTGTCGAAAGCGTTGCGGTTTCTGTCGAGATCAGGGGGCAGGTGGCGTTTGTCACTGAAGCTGAGGTCATGCAGAACGGCTGCAAGTGCCTTTGCCTCTATGATATCGAGTATGAAATTAGCAATCTTCCGGCCACGGTCACCAAGATCGAAGTAGTTGAGCCGTATGCCGACCCTGTCCAGCATCCGGACGACCTCCCACTCTGCTGTTCGTTTACCTTGCCGGTTACCGACACAGGCTCCTGCTGTGTCGACCGTTGCCATTACCCCTGGGGCTTTACTGAGCCGCCGGATATCATTATTGTCAGCCAGACCGGCTGTACGGGACAGCCCGTGTCGGCCACAGATTCGGTTTTCGAGTGCGCCGAATGGGAATTGCGTCCTGACAACACGCTCGCCCTGAAACACACGAACGCGTTCGCCAACTGCTGTCTTGACTCCATCACTGCGACAATGGAAATGCGCGGCGATACGATAGAGATTGTCGAGCAACAGTGGTCACCAATGCCGTGTGACTGCATCTGTCTGTACAATTTGGATCTTGTTCTAACCAATATCGCGCCCGGCACCTACCATTTCAGGATCAGATACGGTGTATTTGACGAGGGCTATCCAAAGGTCCAGTGGACGGTCAATCTGCTTGAGACCCCGACAGGCACATACTGTAACAAGCTCTGTTGCGGCCCCGATTGAGAGCATATCGTAGGTCGAAAACCCTTAGGGTTTCGACAACTAACAAAGTTGACCGATAAATCAAATGCCGCCCGGCACCCGCCGGACGGCATTGTTCAATTAGCTCGGGATTCATGGCGAAATCTCTCTCCACCGGCTGGATAAATTCAGTCCATAAACGTTGACACCAGAAACTCCGCCGTCTATTTTGAAGCATCAATATGTATGACACTATTGGTCAGCATTGCCCACAAATACCCACACTTCTAACCAAGAGGAGTCTTATGAAGCGCTTTGTTGTATGCTTATTGATGCTGGCAGCCGTTGGCCTGTGCTAGTTCGGCTGCAAAGGTGACGACGGAGCTCGGGGACCAGCGGGTCCTGCCGGTTCCGACGGCGCTGCCGGCTCCGGAGCACAGGTAGTGACTTTCGTTCTGGCAAACACTGATTTCACCGACTGGGGTGGCGGTATCTGGCTCTGCGACAAGTCTGTCAGTGCAATTACGTCGGACATTGTTGCCAGCGGAGCAGTCCTTGGCTACTACCAGACAGGCATGATGGTGACCCTGCCGTGGATGTCGGACAACCAACTCCTGCGCAAGTATTTTCACCACAATGTCGGAACTATCAGAATGGTGACCGCCGACTATTCCGGTTCTCCAGTACTCGCTGGGGCCGGCACGTGGAAATTCGTGATAATCACCGGTCAAGCTATCGCCAAAAACGCGAATATCGATTACAGCGATTACGAGCAGGTCAAGCGCGCATTCAACCTGCAAGACTGACCACCCCGGTGTGAGTCAGAGTCAAAGCAGGTTCGAAAACTACGCTGCTGGCCTGCGCGGCTTGTAGTGAAAATGCCGCCCGACATTCGCCGGACGGCATTCACATCTCCAGAGCACGAACACTCTATTCTGTCTTCTTAGCTTCCTTTTCGCCTTCCAATTGCTCGCGAATTCTCGCCGACTTACCGGTCAGATTCCGGAGATAGTAAAGCTTCGCGCGGCGCACCTGGCCGGAGCGAATGGTCTCGATCTTGGCCACATTCGGTGAATGCAGCGGGAAAATACGCTCCACGCCGATCCCCGACGATATCTTGCGCACGGTGAACGTCTCACCTGTGCCGGAACCGCGACGGCCGATCACCGTCCCCTGGAACACCTGTACGCGCTCCTTGTCCCCTTCTTTGATCTTCACATGCACCTTGACGGTATCTCCCGGCGTAAACACCGGTTTATCCTTCCGCATGTAGCTTTTGTCGATCTGTGCTATCTGTCTCATCAGACTGTCCTTTCTCTATACTTACAACGTCATCTTCTTCTTCAACTTGTCAATCAATTCCAGTTCCTCGTCGCTTAGATCTGCGATCTCCAGCAAATCCGGTCTCACTCTGAGGCATTTCTTTATCGCCTCTTCCCGCCGGTACCGCGTAATCTCGGCGTGATTGCCGGACATCATCACCTCGGGTACGCTCAATCCCGCGTACTCCGCAGGTCGCGTGTAGCACGGCGACCCGAGCATCTGGTTCATATACGAGTCGTTCAATGCCGACTCAAAATTCCCAAGCACCTTCGGCATCAATCGCGCCACCGCATCCAGTATCACCGCCGCCGCCGGCTCGCCGCCGGTCAGGATATAGTCGCCGATCGACACTTCATCAAGTTCATACAGCGCCATCAATCGTTCATCGACACCCAGGTAATGCCCGCAGATGATCGTCAGCCGATCACACAGCGAATACTGCACCGCCAAATCCTGGTCGAACCGAGCACCCGCCGCCGACGTCAGAATGATCCGCTCCTTCTCCGAGCGAGTTCCTTCACCTTTATGTCCATACCCAAGGTTCTGCAGCGTGCGGTCGAGCGGCTCGATCTTCATCACCATCCCGCCGCCGCCGCCAAACGGCTGGTCATCCGCCGTGTGGTGTTTGTCGGTGGTGAAATCCCGAAGGTTCACTATTTCGATGTCAAAGAGCTTCTTCTCAACCGCTTTCCCGATCAACGACTGCTTCAGCGCCATGCTGAAATAGTCCGGGAACAGCGTGATCAATTCAAACTTCATATGTCCACCGGGCTTACCGTGAGTCCAGTAAACCGTCGGTGACCAGCGTAACTCGTTTGTGCTCCGTATCAATACTGACCACGAACTGCTTTATCGCCGGGCATAGCATTTCGCCGCCGTCGGCTTTTCTAATCACATACACATCGTTGGCCGGATACTGGACCACATCGACAACTTCACCGAGCGGTTCATTGCTACCCGCCGCATACGCCTGACAGCCGACCACGTCAAAAATGTAGTGCCGGTCTTCCGGCAATTGCACCAACTGCTCTCGCGGCACCGCCAGTTCGCGATTGGTCAACCGCGCCGCCTGCTCCGGATTGGTGACATCAGCCAGCGCCACCACCGGCCGCCCGGAAATCATGCGGGACGAGATAATTCGTATCTTTTCCCACGCCCCGCGATTGTTGACATAGATCTCCCTCAGACCCAAAAACCGGTCCGGGAAATCAGTCGCCGGCGTGACCCATAATTCGCCGTGCACACCGCGCGCCCGGCCGAGCTTGCCGACCGTGACAAACTGCGTCTCTGACGTCACGCTAATCAAGTATCTCCAGCATTGCCCGTTTACCCTGCCGGGCCGAAATTGCCGACAACAAAATTCGTATCGCCTTGGCGGTCTGACCGCCCCGACCGATTACTTTGCCCACATCCCCTTCGCCGACTCGCAATTCATACACCGTCGTGCGGGTCCCTTCGACTTCAACCACGTTGATCTGATCCGGATGGTCAACCAATGCGCCTACGACGTACTCGATGAATTCCTTCATGCTGAAGCTCCTTTTGCGTGTTCTTCAGTGTCGGCGGACCAAGCCGCCGTTGCCCATGCACGTCCGGACAACCAGCTCGTGCCCTAGCTTCCGATACGTCCTTGTTCTATTTTGCCGCTTCGGCCGAAGCCACCGACGCCTTCTTCATCCGGCGCGTTTTCTTGGGTCGCTCTTTGATCGTCTTGCGAAGCACCAGCGCCGTGACATCCTCGCCTTTTTTCGCGCGATGGTACTTTTGCGTGAAGCCAACCTGCGCCAGAAGGGTACCGACCGTGTCGCTCGGCTCTGCGCCCTGATCCAGCCAAGTGGTCATTTTGTCCTCGGCAATTTCGATCACCGCCGGTTTCGGCAGTGGATCATAGGTTCCGAGAATCTCCAGAAAACGACCGTTGCGCGCGCGACGCGAGTCGGCCGCAACAATCCGGTAAAACGGGCGCTTGGTCGTGCCCATGCGGCGAAGTCTGATGTGTACCGCCAAGTTACTGCTCCTTCTTTAGGACATGGACCGCAATCCGGCCCAGCCCTTTGGTATGTTAAACGATTTCTTATTGCCCATCTGGTGAAACATCTTCTGCAGCGCGAAAAACTGGTTCAGCAGTTGATTCACCGTCTGCACCGTGTTTCCCGACCCGCGCGCGATTCGTTTCTTACGCGAGCCGTCGATAATCCGCGGCTGCTGCCGTTCCTCTATCGTCATCGACTTGATAATCGCCGTTGTCCGCTCTATTTCCCGGTCATCGAACTTCATTCCCTTGAGTTGCTTGCCGACTCCGGGAATCATCCCGAGCACCGATTCCAGCGGCCCCATCTTCTTAAGCTGCTGCATCTGGTCGAGGAAATCCTCGAAATTGAACTCGGCCCGAAGCAGCCTCTCCTGCATCTTCTGAGCCTTATCCAGATCAACCGACTCCTGCGCCTTCTCCACCAGCGTGACGATATCCCCCATCCCCAGAATGCGCGAGGCGAGTCGGTCCGGATGGAACGGCTCCAGATCACTGAGCTTTTCACCCACCGACGCCAGCTTGATTGGGCATCCAGTCACCTGCCGAATCGAGAGCGCCGCGCCGCCACGAGCGTCACCATCGAGCTTGGAGAGAGCCACTCCGGTCAACTGCAGCCGCTTGTGGAACTGATCCGCGACATTCACCGCATCCTGGCCGGTCATGCTGTCGGCTACCAAGAGAATCTCGTGCGGCTTGACTAACGCCTTGATCTGCTCGAGTTCCTTCATCAACTCATCGTCGATATGCAGCCGTCCGGCGGTGTCGAGAATGACCACATCGACAAAATGCTTCTCCGCATAGTCTATGGCCGCTTTGCAGATCTCCGGTGGCTTGGCCCCTTCAAGAAAGAAGTGTTCAACCGCTATCGAATCCGCCAGCACTTTCAATTGCTTGACTGCCGCCGGGCGATAAATATCCGCCGCCACCATGAGCGGTTTCTTGTTCTTCCGTTTCGCCCAGAGTGCGAGTTTCCCGACCAGGGTCGTCTTTCCCGACCCCTGCAGTCCGCAGACCATGAAAATCGTCGGTATCTTGTCGAGCGGCGCAAGCGGAACAGTCGTGCCGCCGAGCAGCGTGACCAACTCGTCATGCACGATCTTGATCACCATCTGTCCCGGCTCGATTGACTTGAGCACTTCGGCGCCGACCGCTTTTTCCTCGACCGCCTTGACGAAATCCCTGGCGACTTTATAATTGACGTCCGCTTCAAGCAATGCCTGGCGGACCTCGCGCATGGAGTCGCGGATATTCTTCTCGCTCAGCTTACCGGCGCCGCGGAGCTTCTTGAAAACCGACTCAAGTTTATCAGAAAGACTATCAAACATTTCCTAATCCAACAATTGCATCATGGCACGCGTTCGCCAATTCCGTGCCCCACAGCTTGCTGTGGGGTTTCCATTTGCACCCTATCTGTCATTCCCGCGAAGGGGGGAATCCATTGTTCGCCTCATACCGCACCTCGTCATTGCGAGGAGCGAAGCGACGAAGCAATCTCAGTTCCTTTTCGCCTCATTCCGGCGGAAGCCGGAATCCAGATACCTTTTCAACCGTCGCCCTGAGTGTAGTCATAGGGCATACCAACTCCTGAGCACCGACGTCACTCTACTCGCACGTGACAAAGAGACACTGTGATGAAAAACTTCTCTGGGAAGCTCCACCTTCAGGCCGACGCGCGGGCAGAGTACGCCCGGTACTTCGGAGCCGATAAATATATGCAACGCCGCAGATTAGGCAAGGGGATTGTAGAGTTGGAGATAGTGAGCGGCTTGACAGCTGATTCGCTCTAGGTCAATACATCACAAGGAGATACCGATATTAGAAGTATGGCGGAACTGCCTCCAGCTCTGCCGCTAATTGACGCTTTGAGCTTCGTAGGCATACGCGATCCTACGGGCAATTCGGCAAAGCGTATCCACCGCCGGTCAGGTAGCTGACAAGGGAGCTAAGATCACTCAGGTCTACAATGCCAACCGCATTCACATTGGCCGCATCCTTGCATGGCGGTACAAAACCGCCACCGGTGAGGTAGCTTAGGAGTGCGCTGAGATCGGTCAAATCAACTTGCCCGGACATATTGATGTCGCCGGTAGAATCCGGGCAGCAGAGACAACCGATATCAAGCGCTCCGATCAACACGCTACAGGTATTGTGTGTGGGCGCGCAGGGAGACGCATCCATCAGGCTAAAATCACCGGCCGCGGTGTCACAGAAAAGTGGATTAAGGGCAAAATTGCCGAGAGAATCCCCTGGCCAGTCCTTGTAGCCGTTACCGTACGCATCGCTGCACGTGACTATCGGTTGGACGTAACCGCCGGAAGCGTAACCGTAATGCCGGTTGAACGCCATGATGCAGTTTTCCACCGTCGGCCACTGTGCGATTTCGGCGGCGTACGGCAGATCGAGTATACAAGCCAGACCATCGTAATTCCCGACGAACGTGCAATTCTCCACGCTCGCCATGTGGCCTGCGAAAGATCTGCCGGCCATGCCCGCGAGCGTATTGTTGGCAAAGATCGTAAAGCCAATATTGGCCGCGGCCGCTGGATCCTCACCCCACAATCCCCTCCCACTGTTGCGCGCCAGCGTGGAATAGCGAATCGCAAAGTTGCGAGTCGCATAGACGCCGTCGCCGGAATTCGCGGTAATTACACAGCTGTCGATCACCAGCCACGTCAAGCCTCCGGCCACCTGCCGCACACCGTTGCCGGCATTGCCGGTGATAATGCAGCGCGACAATTTCACGCCTGCTCCGGAGCAATACACGGCGCCTGCCGTATCGTTGGCGTCGGTGATCGTAAACCCGTCGATCACTGCCGTGCTATCCTCGCCCGAATGCAGGTAGAATGCCCGGTGGGGCTCGGCGACCGTGCCGTCACAGTCGATAACGGTAAGCGCTGCGCCCGATGCCGATCGCAACACAATGATTTTGCCTTGAAGATCAATGTCCCGGTTACCGTCGCCGGTATATGTACCTTGTCCGATCAGTACCGTATCACCGTTCACAGCCGCATTGATTCCGGCTTGAATGGTCGGTTGGTCAGTGGGGACCTGGATAGTAGCGGCGTGCGATGACGCGCGCACGATAAGAGCGGTAACGGCAAGAACGAGGACTACCCGGAGCATGGCTCCTCCTAAGCGTCTGTATTGTTGCAGATAACCAACTAGTAATATATCCTGCTTCGACCTAATCGTCAATGGAAATTCGGCCGAGTCTTACTCCTTCCAATGCTTTGCTCTCTCTTTGTCGAATAGTCTCTCCGTTTAGTCTCAAAACAAAATCCACTCTCGGTATACTGTTTGACATGGCAGACCGACCGCACTATCTTTTTTGAGTAATCAACATCTAGCGAGAAACGAGGGATCATATGCAAGTCATGCATGGCGCCGTCAGACTGTTGGCGGCTGTAAGCGTGATGCTGGCGTTTGGTGCGCTATCATCGCAGCGTGCGGTCATGGCCGCCGAAACCGGCTTTCAGGTCTCCAGTTACATACCAACATACTTCCGCGATTTCACGTGGTACGTACAGGGCGGAGCGTCGTATAACTGGAATGACGTATCCCGGACACAGGTGAATCAACCGTTCAGCGATCACCAATTTCAAACCTCTGATGATCGCTCCAGCCAGGGCTACGCGAACGGCTATTCCTACATGCAGTATCGCTACGAGACTGTCAAACGGATCGCCACGTTTAGCTGTGGCCTGTCCGGTTCGGTGTCGCCCTACAAAGCTACGGGGAATCAGCACGCTTTGGATACCACCGGGTACGTACAAGCGTCCCACGATGAGAACAAAGGCCACTACTACTATTTTCAGGCCAGCCCGAGCGTCAGCCTGACCAACTATGTGAACGGGGAGTTCCTCGTTGGGGCCGACTTGTACGGGTATGTCTACTATCAACGATATCCAAAGAACACGAACACTAGTGTAAGTAATACCTCCACCTTCCCGGATTCCGAAAGTGCGTATCAGTACACGACAACCAGGATGGACAATATCTCCGAGCAGCCAAGTACGTCCAAGAGCTACGGTTTCGATGGCGAACTGTCCGGCGGCTGGGGGCACATCTACTACGGCCGGTTTGCGGCCGCGACGATGTACCTCGTGAACGAACTGAGAAGTAACGGCTATCTCAAGCAGGAACCGACTGAAAGTCAGATGCTGCAGTTGACCGAGATCGTGTACCAGCAGAAACTCAAACATGCGGTCGATGGCCGCATTCGGCTGATCGAAGCGCAGCAGGCGGTTATGAACTATCTCAAGGCCGAGGACATTGCGACGACCGAAGATCCACTGATGCCGCTGGTTGTTCAGGATGTCTGGAACTACTTCCCCTCGTATGATCGTGCTTTTGGTTTCCAGGTTCGGGCAGGAGTCGGAGTCGAATATGACAGATCCTCGAGTGATAGAACCTGGGACGCCTCCAGTTTCAGTGTATGGGCTCTGCGCCACCGGGATTCCGCTCAAGCGCTCCTGACCCAAACAATGGGAGGGACTGATCGCGAAGTCAGAGCCGATCGTTACACAATGACTCTGCCTTACCTCTTCGGCCGCATGAATTACCAGAAGCCTATTGATCTGCGCTGGCAACTGGAAGTATCCGCCGATGCCAGACTTTACATCAGCCCTAATTACGTTACCCGGTACGACTATCAGTTCAGCCGTCACCGCTGGTATGAGGCAGGTGCCGACACGACGTGGGATACTACCCTCTCCGGAAATGGATATGTGTCGGAATTCAATTACAAGAACATGTACACGGCCTATCTCAACGGCCGCCTGCGGTACATCTACAATTCGCGAACGAGTGCCTTACTGTCGGCCGAGTTGGGATACGGGCATTTCAATCAGGAACTCACCATTACTGAGACGCGAGTATCAACCCATGATTCGAGCATAGTTGCCAGGAAGTACACCGGCCCGACCTTTGGCAATGTCCGGTTTGCACTGTCTCTCGCCATGACGTATCGAATGTCCATCCCGACCACATTGAGTGCATCGATCTCTTACTATACGGGTTACAGTCCGCGCAGCTTTATCCCGAACTATTACAAATACAAACCACAGAACTTCTCAATTTCGGCGAGTATCACGCATTACATCTATTGAGGTTGCTGGGAAGATCATAGATTACCGACCCGTGGGGCAGAACCGGAAGCGGTTCTGCCCTGCTTTGACTGTATTCCCAGGTGCCCCACCGCTCCGCGGCGGGTTTTCTCCCTATACCAGCTTCGCTTTCAGGATATCGTGCAGATGAATTATGCCGACCAGTTTGCCTGAAACGTCAACGGTCGCTAGTTGGGTGATCGCGTATCGCTCCATTATCGCCAGCGCGGAATCGAGAATCGCCGTCTCCGAAAGCGTCTTCGGATTGGGGCGCATTACATCGCGGGCTTTCAGGTCGTAGAAATCCCGCCCCCGTTCCACTACTCGCCGGAGATCCCCATCGGTGAACACGCCGCTCGGTTTCCCTTCGGCGTCGACCATCAGCACGACCCCGAGTCGTTTAGCGGTCATCTCCAGAAGCATCTCCGGCACGGAGGTCTCCGGCTTCACGAGCGGAATTGCGGCGCCGGTATGATGTAGCTCCGACACATGTTTGAGCAGACGCTGACCGATAAACCCTGCCGGATGAAATGCGGCCAAATCCTCGAGTGAAAAATCCCGCGCTTTCAGAAGCGCCAGTGCCAAAGCATCCCCCATGACCAGCGCGGCGGTCGATGACGATGTCGGCATGACATTGTTCGGGCATGCTTCAACCGCGACCGAACAGTCCAGATATATATCCGCCCTTTGGTGCAACGGCGACCCGCTCGTCCCACCGAGCGCTATCACCGGCACGCCGAGCCGCTTGATATATGCAATCACCGATTCCATCTCCGCCATCTGGCCGGATTTGGAGATAAGCAATAGCAGGTCATCAGAGCGGATAACCCCCAGATCGCCGTGCAGCGCCTCGGCCGGATGCAGAAAAAACGATGCAATACCCGTGGAATTGAATGTCGCGGCAATCTTTCGTCCGACCAGCCCGGATTTCCCCATGCCGGAGACAATCACGCGCCCTTTGCATTCCAGAATCGCCTGCACTGCTTTGTTGAAGCTGTCATCCAGCCGGTCCGCCATCGCCCCCACCGCCAGTGCTTCCTCGCGGATCACATGTCGTGCGTATTCCTTCAAATCCATATCAGTAGATAAAATCTTCGGGGTTCTTGCCAACCGCTTCAAAATAGTATTCAATCAGTTCCCGCACCGCTCCGTCGCCGCCGTCGTTCTTGGTAACATACAGAGCAACCTCCTTGAACTCTTTCGCAGCGTTGCGTACAGCTACCGGCAGACCGACCTTGCGGCCGATCGAGAGGTCGAGAATTTCATCACCCATGTACGCGACATCGGCGAAATCGATTCCCAGCTCCTTCAGCAGCGGCGCGAGCATCGACGGTTTATCCGCTCTCCCCTGCAGCACGTACTTGACGCCAAGCTCCTTCATGCGGCTGTCGGTCGCCGGGGAGTGGCGGCCGGAAACGATTGCAATGGGAAGCCCGCTCCGCATCGCCAGCTTCATATAGAAACCGTCGGCGATATTGAACTGCTTGAACTCCAACCCGTCGTTGCCAACATATAGCCAGTTATTGGTCAGCACACCATCAACATCAAGCGCCAACAACCTAATACCCCTGAGTCGTTTCACCAATTGAGCGCGGGTAAGATGTTTCTTCGGCATGTCGACTACCTGAGAGCCTTGCGAACGGCGAGAACGGATTCAACCAGTGTTTCCATCTTCGAAAGCGGGAGCATCGCCCCTGCATCCGAGAGAGCTTTGGCCGGATCGGGATGCGTCTCGACAAATAGACCATCGATTCCCACCGCCGCCGCCGCGCGCGCCATCGGAATAATATACTCCGGTTGCCCCGACGATACACCGCCTCCGGCCCCCGGAAGTTGCAGCGAGTGCGTGGCGTCGAATACGACCGGCAATCCGGTTTGCTTCATAATTAACAGCGAGCGGAAATCGACAATCAAATTACGGTATCCGAATGTCGTCCCCCGTTCCGTCAGCATCACTTTGCGGCTGGCCGCTTTGACCGCAATGGTCGACATGTCCTCAGGAGCCAGGAATTGCCCCTTCTTGATATTGATCCATCTGCCGGTGGCGGCCGCCTTCACGACTAAATCGGTTTGGCGGCAGAGAAACGCGGGAATCTGTAGAATGTCCGCGACCCGCGCGGCAGCCTCGATCTCCCCGGTTTCATGAATATCGGTGAGAATTGCGAGACCGTGTTTCTCTTTGAGATGCGCAAGTATCGCCAGCCCCTGCTCGATACCGGGGCCGGTGTAGGACGTACCGGATAGGCGATTAGCCTTCTTGTAGGAGGCCTTGAACACGAACGGGAGATTGTACTTCTTCGCCAGCTTGCCGACACACTCGGCAACCTCTTCGCAAAGCTGCTCTGATTCCGCCACGCAGGGCCCGGCGATCAGAAAGAACTCGCCGCTCTCGATTCGTGTGAGTGTGTCGTTGACCATTGCAGAAAATATAACCAGCCGGGTCCAAAAAGACAGCGATAAATGGAGTTGCGACCGACCTCCGCAGCTGAAAGGCCCCGGCGTCACCGGAGCCATCTGAGTAATTGATAGTGCAGACCTCCTACTTGAGCAGCACCATCTTCTTCGCTCCCTGTGGAACTTCGTCAACAAGCAGCCGATAGAAGTACACCCCAGAGGCCAACCCGTCGCCGTTCAACTCTGTCCTATGCCGACCGGCCGATTGGACCTGAGACACAAGCGTTGTGACCTTCTGTCCCTGTAGGTTGAAAACCTCTATGCCTACGAATGATCTTCGTGGAATATCATACTCGATAATCGTCGCAGGATTAAACGGGTTGGGATAGTTCTGATGCAGCGCGAAATCGCGCGGCAACTCGAACGGGTTTGTCTCTTTGACATCGGTATACACACCGCCGTCGAGAATGATCATCCCGTATCGATCGGCAACGTAGACATGCTGTCCTTCAAGCGTTACGCCAAATCCTGAGCCGGGCGTGGCAATGCTGTCCACTGCTCTTAGCGAGTCCGCAGGGGTCAGGCTAACCACTCTTAGCCCTATAGGATCGGCACACGCAACAAACGCGTACTGACCGCCAATCGCAACATCTCCCATCTCATCGAGCAGGTTTGTCCGCCGATATTCTCCGACGATCGCGGGTTGAGCCGGATCAGCGAGACTGAAAAGATCAAAGCCGTTCCACATGTCCAGGGCCGCTAACCGATTACCTGACACGACTATCCGGTGGTAGTGCAGCGAGCCTGTCAGATTTGCCGGCTGAGGGTGTGCTAAATCCGAAATGTCAAATACTTGTACGCCGGTGAAGCTGTAGAGGACTCCACCGCCTACGTACGCATAATTGCCCGAAACTGCCACATCATTAGCCCGTCCCGGCGTAACTCCGGTGCCTATCTTAGCCGGGTGAACCGGATCGGAGACATCCCAGATCGTCAAGTAAGAGAAATCATTGGCTAGAAAGACGTACGGCAGGCGCACGGCGATGCCGCAAGCCGGATTGACGTCAATACCGTGGCCGATAAGTGTAGGGTGTGACGGGTCGGCAATATTGGCGACTTCCAGCGTGGAGTCGGTCGCCATAAACAGGAGCGTATCGACAATAACTCCCAGATACGGCACGCCAAGCGTATTGAATGAACTCAGGACTTGCGGCTTCGTCGGGTCACTCGCATCGATCACCTGCACCATCGGGCTGACACCTCCCGAATTGAACGTGCAGACGATGTTCCCGGAGACCGCTAGTTTGGTCACTAATCCCGGCATCTCATAGCTCCCCAATAACACCGGTTGTGTTGGTTGCATGATATCGTACACCGGCAACGTGACAGGCGAGTACGAGGGCCCTTCACCCCAGCAACCAAAGTCAATGTCACCTGAGGTCGGGCCGACATCTGTAACTACCAGAAGGTTCTCGCTCGCGGACACTTTGCCTGCAAAATACGCCAAGCTGATATTGCCGATGCTGTCAGGGACTGCCGGGTCCGAGATATCCAGGATATGAAGCCCTCTGCAGCCGAAAGCAGCATAGGCCGTTTGCGCTGTAGCCGTCACCCCCGCGCAATAGCCACGCATCCGCTTCTGCCCCACCACACTCAGGTTAGCCGGATCGGTAGCGTCCACTGCGGAAAATGCAGACCAACCGGCAGGTTGGATGCCGCTTCTGTCGGCCAGGTAGATGAGTGTGTCATTGGACGGCGAATCGAGATCGATGGGGAAGTAGCTAGTGATCAAGCTATCAGCGACAGACAGGGTATCCGGTTGAACTTGAACCGATACCAAGACGCCGCCGCCCACTGCAAAGATGAAACCCGTTCTGAAACGGAGCTTGATCGGTACAAAGTCAAGGGAAGCCGTCATCCCGGGCGTGCCGTCCGGGTCCCTGAGATTGTGAACCGTTATCCCGCTCGTTCCGAAGTCCGAACCCCACGCTATTGCGACCAGTGAATCCTCGATATCGACACCATAGGCTGACTCTGGAGTGGCGAACTCCCTGACAACATACGGCGATAAGGGGTTGCAACCATCGATAACGTATGTCCGTTTGCCCCACCCCGAAATGCAGACTGTGTCGCCCGATTTGGCTATATCAGTGGCATAACCGCCGGACAGGAACACTTGCGATATCGGCGTGGGACGGGACGGGTCGCTCAGATCGAAGATCTGTAAGCCACTGGCCATTGCAACATAGGCGAGACTGTCGTCTACGACCACATCGATTGCTTTGCTCCACGCGGTACTCCCCAGATACGATAGCCCGGAACCTGCCAATGCAGATGCCGATATAAGAGTGACGCCCAGTAAGCTAATGACGAGTATCGCACAAAGTGAGCCTACTCTTCTGAGATAAAGACGGCTACTTAATCCCATAAGGATCTCCCTATTCGCATGCCCTTAACCCCGCGGTGCCACAAAACCCTCTTTCTGAGAGGAAGATAGCTTAATCTGGGCCGGGTGCAAGTCCTCTCTAAGGATCGTTGTCAGCCCCGCGAGTCTGCTACTAAAGCCGGCGAAAATGCCAAACGACCTTATCGCCGATCTTGGTGATCTTCTTATCGCTGGCGATACCGGGCATGGAGTCGTTCACCGAGTATATCCAGAACACACGCGGGCCGTTTTTAGTCGAATCGATTCCGTTTACAAACACGCCGACTGCTGTAGACCAGGAGTCAACACGATGCGACCGCTTCAGCAGATCGAATACCGATACTGAGTCCTCACCGGCCAGCACAATAGTCAGACTATCCCGGCCCGCCGGTTCCGATGCCGAACTCTTCTGATTGCCGGTATCAGCTTTGTCTGATTGTTGGGCGCCACATGAAAGCAACAGCGCCAAGCAGCTCAGCGATAGTAGCGCAAGAACCGTCCGATTGCTATTCCAGTAATTCATGCCCACCGTCCTTGTCAACCTGACCAACAAAGTGGGGCACACGGGGCGATTTGGCAAGTCCCAACTACTCGCGGCAATTATGGCTTGGTGCATTATGATTGCAGTACTGGTGCAACCACGCTATATTTGTCATACATTCAACGAATCGTTCAGGAGTGTTCACATGCGAATCGGTGATCTTATCAATCGGTCCTGGGATATCAGTATGAAGTACAAGTCCCTTTGGCTATTGGGACTATTGGCCGAAGGAGCATGGTTTGGCAGTGTCTTCCGCAATCAGCACAGCGATTGGAAATTCGCCGAAAACGATCTCTTTCTCTCTGGCGCGGCCATCGCACTGGTGTTTGCATTACTGATCTTGATGCTGGTGCTCTTGGTACTGCATTTCCTATCGGTAGCGGGATTGATCGATTCGGTCAATCGGATCACGCGCGGTGGCGAGTACAAGATGAGCCTCGCATTTGCCGCCGGTTTCCGTGTCTTCTGGCGATATGTCGGCCTCTGGCTGCTGGCCGCAATGACCGGCATTGGCCTCGTCGCGGTCTTGGCCATTCCCGTGGCGCTTTTCTTCGTCATCGGCCCAGTGCTCGGTGTAATCTCTGTTATCATAGCGTTGCCGGTGCTGCTTGCTGGTGCCTTCGTCATTTACAACATCTATGCCCTCACCCAGCGGTCAATTGTGGCACGGGACTGTTCGATCGGCGACGCCCTTTCCGAAGCCTATTGGCTGTTTCGGCGCAACCTTGGACCGAATGTGGCGGTCTTTCTCGTTTACCTGGTCCTGGCGATCGGTATCACTCTGGCAGCCGTGATTCTCATCCTTCTCATTGCGGCGCCGTTTATCGCCATGGCTCTCTCCTCAACCGGCGGGAAAATTGTGGCCATCATCCTTGGCTTACCCCTGGTACTGGCGGTGCTATTGGTCATTGAAGGGATTGCCGGCGTCTTTCTGAACAGCCTCTACACGCTTTTCTATTTTGGCCTCGTTGAGCCGAATGGTGATGTCGCGGCACCGCCGCAGGCCGACCCATCTTTGAATTAGCGGAAAAGACAGGCTGTGATTCTTGCTTGCCCCGGATGACCTCCCCACTTAGGTTTCGGCCATGAAGAGTTCATGTATTCTTGCCGCGCTGGTTCTTTCCTGTGGTCGTCTTGTCTTCGGGCAACCGGACGCGCCGAGTAGCATTAACGCACCGTCACTTCCGGCCATCGTGATCAATGATCAGGCTGTTTCCCTGCAAGCAAGCCTCTACCCTAATCTCTATTGGGCTTCTTCGGTTGCCGATGACATGGCCTGGGTAGCTCGAAATGATTCGGCTATCGCGCAGTTTGTTCGGCAGTTTGGCGACTCGATTTTCACAGCCCTGAGTGATTTCTCCGGAATTGACTGGCGCGACACTTCCATGGAGCTGTTTCTCCTGCGCTACTATCCGTCCCCCGGATCGGCCGATCCGTTGGTTCTTCCTATCGGCGGCATCAGGGTGGGGGCGTTGTCGGAGGCAATACCGACCGGCGCGGTCCTGCAGTTGGAATTGATTTATCAATTGGCGCACCGAATGCTGCTTCAAGGCCTCCGGCCGGATGCCCCTACTTACTCTCTGCTATCGAATCACTCACTTATGCAACCGACTCCGCTGCGCCGTGACAATCTGGCGTTCTTGCTTGCGTTATCGGTGTCCAATCGGGCTCTGGGACAGGATTCGACTTATCAGGCATACCAGTCCCCATTCTGGAAACGGTATTTACCTGGTCGCGAAATATTTGATCAGTACTTGTTTCATGAATGGAAACTGAGTAAAGAACGCCCATTGACACGCTGGCTGGCCGAAGAAGTATCGGATTCAAAATTGGTTGAGGTGACCGATCTGACGGCAGATCTGCTGCCCGGCGCAGCGACTGGACGAAGGACGGCTATTGAGGGTGTCTCTTCGACCGGTCGTTTAGGATTTTCCGTGCGGCTCGGCGCGGGAAGCCAGTTGGTCGTCGACAAAATCGATACCTCTCGGACGGCCTACCGATGCGGGCTCCGCTCCGGTGACGTCATCAGGACGGTCGACAGCAAGCGTCCGAAGAACCAAAAGGAACTGATTGAGTTCGTACTGGATCAGACGGATAGCGGCGGCGCGATGCTGGCGGTCACCCGCAACGGCAAGAGTGAGACGGTGTTCATCCGATCGAGCGCTGTGCGCGAACAGTAGCGCCCTATATCCGGACCGTGTTCCAAAACGCACCGATTCACCCATAAGTCTCGTCCCAAATCATGGTGAGCGAAGTCGAACCATGAACATGTGGTAAGCTCACCCTTCGACTCCGCTCAGTGTGATTTGGGTAAACTTCTCTATGATTCAGACCTGATGGTAATGCGAAACTATTTCGACCCCTTACCCTTGCCCGCCCTGCATTTGTATTTACTGTGGGTCGTGTTTCTGCATGTCGCAAGCATGTGAAGTAGATCGTAGTTGCCGCTGATGAGTGCCTCCTTCTTCTTCCTGGTCCATCCTTTGACCCGACGCTCCATCTCGTATGCAGCCAATTCATCTGGTAGCTCGTGGGCGAACACAAGCTCGACCGGCCGCCTTGATTCAGTATAGCTGGGGATCATGCCCGCCTGATGCACTACTAATCGATGCTCTAGATTGGAAGTTGTGCCCGTGTAATAACTGCCGTCACTGCACCGAAGAATGTACAGCCAATGGGTGGACATACCCGCCCTTACCGTTTCGAATACTCCAGCGATTCGCCGTGCAATGTGCTATTGGTCGCCAGCCCTGATCGCTTCAAAGGCAACTTCCAGAAATCTCCTCATGACGTGCTCCAAGATGACAATTATACGCAGCCGTCGGTTGGATCACAAGTGATTGACAGAGACGTAGGCTACAACTTGAGTAGCAACGATTCCGAGCAGAACCCCGGACCCAGCGCCGATAGCAAACCATACCCCCCAGACTGTCTGGCACTATTGGAGAGAAATCGCTCCAGGACGAACAACACGGACACCGACGACATATTGCCGTACTCGCGCAAAATGTCCAGAACTATCGACAGTTGCTCGTCCCGCAGTCCAAGTGCTTCGCGGTACGCCCCAACCACCTTCACGCCACCGGGATGAAAGAGAAACGCAGTAATGTCGTTGAGGCCAAGGTTGTGCGCGCCCAGGAAATCACCGAAATCCTGGGCCGCGTTGGCCGCGACGATATCGGGAATCCTCTGCGCAAACACCACCTGCAATCCATGTGAAACCACGTTCCATCCCATGACATTCAACGAGTCCGGATAAAACCGGCTCTGCGTGCCGAGTATGCGAAGGACCCCTGAGTCGACATCATCGCCGGACACAAGAACTGCCGCTGCCCCCTCTCCAAAAAGCGCGGTCGCTACCACGTTGCTGCGCGACACATCATCCGGCATGAATGTCAATCCACACAACTCACAGGCCACGACTAGAACCCGCTCTTGCGGATGCCCAAGGGCATGATGGTAGGCGTGCGCAAGCCCCGCCGCTCCACCCGCGCATCCCAATCCCCAGATGGGCGTCCGACGGATATTCTGTCGGAAACCGAGTTGATTGATCAAGCGAGCATCAATCGACGGCGTTGCCAAACCGGTAGTATTAACGTAAATGATGTAGTCGATGTCGGACGGCTGAAGTCGATGCGAGCTTAGCAATTCAGATACCGCTCGTGCCGAGAGGCTGGTCGCGCTCTTGATATATATGTCGTTCTTCTCTGCAAGAGTGTGAGGCGTCGCGAGCCATTCCAGCGGCGCCGAGAAGTAGCGCGATTCTATACCGGCGCTTTCGAATACCGGAAGCAGACGGTCAAAATCATGAACGAGAGAACTGAAATGCCGGCCGGCAAAAGAGGCTGCTTCTGTCTGGCTGACGCGATAGGGAGGCAGGGCGATGTTTACGCCGATTAAGTTTGGCATGACTGATATTCGACCGCCCGGTTGTCAATCTCCTTTCCAGATCTAACCGGTCTGCCCGGGCTATGTTCCCTCCAGCTTCTTTCCCGCTCAATACGCCCCCTTATTCGGGACTATACAGATGAATTCAAAATCCTCGCCGTACGGATTCTCGAATTGGTGCTCGGTATTCGGCGGGACAAACGCGAAATCTCGTTCCTCAATCTCATGAACATTTCCGGCGATTGTCAGTCTTCCCCGACCTTTCACCACGTAATTGACGTGCTCCCAAGCGTGCTGGTGTTTCGGCGTGAAGCCTCCCGATTTCAACCTAAACACACGCAGTGTGTGCCCCGGCCACCCTTCGGGTCCGCCGATAACATTGGCTTTCGATGCTTCGTGAACCCCTTGCATGGTGATCGGTGATAACTTGATCTCCCCGTATTTGATAACCGGCATGGTGTACCTCCGTTGCGTGCAGTCAATATAGTCGCCAGTACATAACAAGAAAAGACCCGCCCTCGTTTCCGAGAACGGGTCATATCACGAAGCGTGATTTGTCGAGCTTACGGCTAAGCTTAGCGATGATTCCGTCTGTGACGGCGGCTCATCGTGGGACGGAAGTTCCGGCGGGTCGTCTTGGCCCAACGGGTCTTCCAGTTCGGCTGGCGACGGTTCTGGGCCGGACGCGGGGTCGGCTTGCTGTTTTTCCAGACCGACGGGTTGGCCTTGCGGATGCGCAGCGAGGAGGCTTTGTAGCGCACGGAATAAACCGTACGGCCAAGCTGACGAGCCACCCACTTGGTAGTGTTGGTGCGATAGTGGCGGCGCATGAACGATACTTCTGTGCCGCTCCACGGACGACCACCGCGATGACGGCGGCTCGGCTGCGGACGACGAGTACGACTGGACCAGTTGTAACGGCTGGCACTGCGACGATACTTACGAGTAGCCATGGTGAACTCCTTGTGTGAGTCGTTAACGATTACGGGCATCAACATGGCTAAGCCGTGCCCGCCTCTTCAATTAGTTCTATCTGCTATCATCGACCTTTTCTTAACAGACTTAACGTCAACCAATTACAATCCCAAAAAAAAATGGCTCCCCTTAGCCCTTTTCTCGCGTCATAGCTATTCATGTCCATGTTACGTCTGTGTGCAGTTGTCAGACAAGTTCCCGCTGAAAGAAGCCGCGCTGCCGATGCCCACACAAGGCGCTTGGGGCGCGACCTGTCCGGCGTAAGCTACAGTCAATTAAATACTTACTGAAATCACAAGGTGCCGACAGGCATTCCGACCTTGGCCGTATTACTTGTTGATTCGTTTCACGGCGGGGGCTACATTCCCCCGACCAAGGTGTCAGCACGACTATGGAAAAACAATATCTCTCAGCGTCTCTGTTCTTCGCTCTTGCGCTTCTCGTGTTCTATTTCACTTACGTCTTGATCGCCCCCTTCTTTATTCCGCTTGCCTGGGCCGCCGTACTGTCCGTACTTTTTCGCCCTCTCTACCGGCGGCTGCTCACAAAACTGCAGCGACCCGGACTGACCTCGTTGACAATCTGCCTGCTGATAATCGTCCTGATTATTGGTCCGATCACCTACGTCGGCATGGCTTTGGTCGAAGAAGTCGCCGACGCTGTCACTCGCGTGAACGATCTCTACGCGACCGGAGAACTGCAACGCCTCCTGCATGTGAAGCTCCCCTGGCTCGAAGCGGTGAAGCAGAACCTGGCCTCGTATTTCGATGTCTCCAAGGTCGACATTAACGAGTTGGCTAAAGATGTCATCGACAAGATCGGTCGCCTGGTGGTCAACAAGACCACCGAAGTGCTCACCAACGTCACCCAGGCCGTTCTGTATTTCCTCATGATGCTCTTTGCGACATACTATCTGGTCAAAGACGGTCATACGGTGGTAGCGAAACTCCGCCGCCTCATCCCGCTGCCGGCAGCGCAAACCGACATGGCGTTTCATCGCCTGAGAGATGTCATCTATGCAACCATGTACAGTGGCGTGTTGATTGCCCTTTTGCAGGGAGCACTGGGAGGATTGCTGTTTTACGTCTTCGGTATACCATCGGCCCTGTTCTGGGGCGCGATTATGGCATTCCTCTCAATCTTGCCGTTTCTGGGGGCGTTCATCGTCTATATCCCAGCCGGTCTTATTCTTATTCTTGGTGGTTCATACTTCAAAGGGGGCGCCATTCTCGTACTCGGGACTGTCGTAGTAAGCTCGGTTGACAATGTCCTCCGTCCATACCTGATGGCCGGTAAGACCTCGATGCACCCGTTGGTACTCTTCTTCGCCATCGCCGGAGGCGTTGCCGTATTTGGCCTGTTGGGGATAGTCGTTGGTCCGTTGGTAGCGGCCGCGTTTCAAACGCTTCTGGAAGTACTAGAGCAGCGGGTAAGCGATAACGACTCAGCTGGCGTCCCTGGCGCTTAGTCTGCTTGACGGACTACGATTACCTTACGGATCTCAGAATATCCCCCCGATTTCAACCTTATGAAATAGACCCCGCTCACGATTGGCGTGTTGCTGCTGTCCTTGCCGTCCCAAACGATAGAATGGCTTCCGGCTGGTTGCGCTAGATCCACTAACAGCGCGACCCGCTGACCGTAGATGTCAAACACTTCGAGTTCTGTCGGGTCGTTGCTCGGCACCGCATAGCGAATTTCCGTGCCGGCGTCGATTCGGCTGGGAAACGTGTTGTCAAAACCGAAGCGTGGGATCAGCGCTGTCATATCTGGCTGTAAAGCCTTGTCGGAGGCCACAGCCGAACCGAAGAGGATGGCCGTGGCGGCCAACAAATTCAAAGGCCAGATTGCGCGCTTGCCGAACATCGATTCCTTTCCCTTCTAATAAAGGACTACAGAGCAATGATCGTACCGACCCTGAAATAAAGCTAACCCGTTACCGACCATACGGTTAAGCTATCGTCTCATTGTCACTATGCGCAATGTGGCTCTCTCCTTGGCTCCAATCGCTGCAAATGCGTGACTACGCTTTCCCCATCCATGAGTCACTGCAAGACTGCATTGACCCTCCAGCGCCGGCAGGCCGTACGTGTACTGTTGACTTTGGCCTCATTTTCTTGCACCTACTTCCAAAATTGGTACTGATGAAGCGTCTAGAAGGTGTGGTCAATTGGATGTCGCGCACACTTGTGGCCGGCCATCCGCCACACTACCTTGTAAGAAAGGATACGCGATGAGGTCATGTGCAAACGCACTTCTTCTCACCTTGGTGTTGAATGGTGCGAGCCTGCGTGCTCAGCAGGCGCTGTCGGCCGACGACTCTTCTACCATACAGGCTGTGACGGTGTTCATTGACTGTGGGGGAGACTGCGCCGGTGATTACACAAAGACAGAAATCACGTTTGTCAATTTTGTTCGCGACCGTGCCGAGGCCGATGTTCACATAATTGTCTCGACGCTTAAGACCGCCGCAGGCGGCACCGAGTATACGATAGAGTTTCGGGGGCAGAGGAAATTCGAGGGCATGGTTGACACGCTTAAGACCTATACTCTGGAATCCGACTCCGAAGACACGGCCAGAAAGAAACTGGTTAAGACCTACAAATTGGGCCTGATGCGATTCGTTGCTCGGACCCCGTTGGGCAATGATGTAAACGTTACATATAGTCGACCTGCCCTCAAAACGGAGAGGATTGATAAATGGAAAGGCTGGGTGTTCTCGATAGACGCCAGCACCTACTTCAACGGAGAGAAGTCAACCCGGTACTTGAACCTCTACGGCAACCTGCAGGCGAGGCGGGTAACAGAGAAGAATCGCTTCACGCTCAATGTGTACAGCAATTACGTTGAGGACCGACGATCCTACGGGGACTACGAGGTCAAGAGCATATCTCGAAGTCGCGGATCGGAACTAAGCTTCCTGTTCGGTCTCGATGACCACTGGTCACTCGGCATCGGAACCGAGACCTTCATGTCCAGTTACTCTAACTACGACAACGTGTGGGAGCTATACCCAACGTGCGAATACAACATCTTCCCGTACAGCCAGTCGACCCGCCGGCAGCTCCGCCTTCAGTACTTGGTAGCAGCGAGATACAACGACTACCGAACCGAAACGATTTACAATAGGACAACCGAATGGCTCGGCATTGAGAGACTCTCAGTCAATCTAAAGTTCATCCAACCCTGGGGTTCCATGGAGGTCTGGACCAGCGCATCTCACTACTTTCAGGACATGGCCAAGAACCGAGTACAGGTTGGGGGAAATCTGTCTCTGAAGCTTGTCAAGGGACTCTCTCTGACCATGGACGGCAGCTACGCCCGAATTCATGACCTGCTTGGTCTGGCCAAAGGGGACGCTACTCAGGAGGAACTCCTGCTCCAGCGACGGCAGCTCGCGACCAGTTACAGCTACTACGGTTCAATCGGAGTCAAATACTCCTTCGGTTCAATCTACAGCAACGTTGTCAATCCCCGGTTCGGGTTTTAGTTGGATGCCATGCAAACTACCTTGAAGCAAAGGAAGTAGCGGCGTCCGACTCCATACCCTCTTGTCTATTTGGGAAAATTGGTTATACTTGAGTCGATCCGGCAGCTTACTCCCGATGAATGGTTCAAGAGAGAGCAGGCTGCCTTTCATTGGTTTGAGAAAGTACACATGAAGAATAAACGAGTTCTTGTCACCGGCGGAGCCGGGTTTCTGGGATACCATCTGGCGCAAAATCTTCCCCGCCGCGGGGTCGCCTTTGTGGCCTTTAACGACATTGCGCCGTTTTTCAAGGATGAATATCCCGAAGAGTACTTACTGGCCAATGTCGATGTTCGTGACGCCGACGGCATGTATCGCCTGATTCATGACAACAAGATCGAAATCATCGTCCATTGCGCCGCCGCTCTACCCCTGTGGCCCAAAGCAGAAATCATGTCGACCAACATCGCCGGCGTCCGCAACACGCTCACACAGGCGCAGAAATGCGGCGTTGAGCGCGTCATCTTCATCAGCTCCACCGCCGTTTACGGTGTGCCCGAAAAGCACCCGTTGGTCGAAGATGATCCTGTGGACGGCGTCGGCGCCTATGGAATCAGCAAGATCGCCGGCGAAGAGGTCTGCGCCGAATTCCGCAGACAGGGGATGTGCGTGCCGGTAATTCGCCCGAAAACCTTCATAGGCACGGCACGCCTGGGCGTGTTCCAGATTCTTTATGACTGGGTCGATTCCGGCAAGCGGATTCCGATTATCGGCAAAGGGAACAATCTTTACCAGCTCCTCGAAGTTACCGACCTGATCGATGCCATCTGGCTGGCTGGCTCGGCCCCCGCCGATGTTGCCAATGATATTTTCAATGTGGGCGCCCAGCGATATGACAAGGTAAAGCTCGATGTCGGCGCATTGTGTGATTTTGCCGGTAACGGATCGAGAGTTCTTCCCACCCCGGCGCCGCTGGTCAAGGGCGCGTTGGCCGTGTTTGAATTCATGAAGATATCTCCATTGTACAAATGGGTGTATGGAACGGCAGACAAGGATTCGTATGTCTCAACCGAGAAGATTGAGAATAAGCTCGGCTGGAGATCACAGTATTCTAATCAGGATGCCCTCATCGGCTCTCATAAGTGGTATCTCGAACATAAGGATGAACTGAAGACCCAGAAGGCGGGCATCACGCATCGAGTCGGCTGGGATCAGGGAATACTCAAACTATTCAAGAGATGGATGTAGGACTGCTGACAGGGTAACCTTGCTGACAGTACTTCGCGATATGCATAATTGAAGGACATCATTGAATGGCAATCCCCCGCACGCGCTACTACCGATATGCAATCTTCACGATTATCCTCGGACTCGTCACTTATCTCGCCTTTGGCTACGGGTCACGTTCATTCGAGGCTTACTGCCCGTTTGGCGGCGCAGAGAGCTTGTGGGGACTATTCACAGCTGGAGAATTCACCTGCGCCCTTGGTCCGCTGAATCTATCCTTGATGTTGGCCTTGCTGGTGCTCGTCCTGATATCCAAAAAAACCTTCTGCGGATGGGCATGTCCGATAGGATTCCTGAGCGAGTTAGGGGGACGGTTAGGTGGACTCCTATGGAAGAAGCGACCCCGCGTCACCCCCAAAGCGAACGGCTGGCTCAAGCTTTTCCGGTACGCCGTGCTCATAGTCGCCCTGTACTTCACTTTCAGGACCGGCGAATTGATCTTGAGAGGGTATGACCCGTTCTACCTGATATTCTCCGGCTTCGGACACGGCAGCGCCGGAATTATTTCGCTTGTTGTCCTCGCATTACTCGCCATCGGCACGCTGGTCGTACCGATGATGTTCTGCCGCTATCTCTGTCCGATGGGCGCCGTATTTGATCCGTTCAGTCGTTTGGGCGTAATCAAGATTATGCGGAACGAAACAACGTGTACCAATTGCGGCAGTTGCAGCAAAGCCTGCGTGCAAGACATCCCGGTTCAACAACTTCGCGTTATCCGGCATCGCGATTGCACCAACTGTCTCGAGTGCCTCGATGCCTGCCCGGAAAAGGACACCCTGCAACTTCGAGCCGGACTGTAGGAGAAACCATGCGTATTCCAAAATTGACCATTCCCCTTATCGTTATCGCCTCCCTTTTTGGCGGATATTTCCTGCGGTCGGCCTTTACTCAGCCGACCACGACTGTCGCCTACGATCAGAAATCGGGCGCCAAAGCGACATTCATTGTTGACGGCGTCAAGTGCAAAGGGACGGCAGCATTCTTCACGTCATTGTATGACAGTATTCCGGGGATTATTGGAATCGAAACATTCGCCGGCGAGCACAAAGCCGTCTTTACGTACGACCCCGAGAGAATCTCCCGCGACAGCATCCGCACTATTATGGAAGCGCCGATTCCCTTCGATGACGGCACGTCCGAACAGATCTTCAAGTGCTTGTCGGTTGAGTGATCTCCCCGTAATTAGTGCGATTCCTCGGGGAGGGAACCAGAATAGTCTCTGTGTGTATAAAGCGTAACACCGAGTTATGCTATGATTCGATCACTTGCCGTTGTTGGCTTCATATTCTGTCTACTGGTTGCGCTTCAATCGTACACCGACTACTGGGTGATGCTCAAAGTCGCCTGCCCGCTGGAAACCACCGAGACCGCCGGCAGTTGCGATAAGCAATCCACCCCCTGCTCTGCGCAACCCGAAGCCGAGATACCTGCCTCCTGTTGCGGTTCCTCGAATGATCCAGCTGACCTACCTGATGCAACCGGATGTCCCGCTGTTGCCGACGCAGTCTGCCTCGAACTCCCTTGCCCGGACCCGGACCAGAGGGCCGAGTGCTGTGTGTTAGTCCACCCGTTCTGGATTGAGCCACCGCTGAAACTGACATTCCAACCCCCGAATCCTTCTGCCTTGATGCCGGAACCGGGAAGACTAATTGAAGTTGCCTCCCCGACAATCATACCCGAAAAACATATTCCCCCCTGGGGCGTACACCCCGTCATCAGTACGACCGTTCTCCGGATCTAATAGACAGCATCAGCCATGAACTCGCGTGGCTACAGATCATACGTGTTGAAAATTGTAATCTGTTAAAGGAGAACATTATGAAGAGGTACTCTCTTCTCTCACTATTGCTTATTGCTCTGGCCGCAGGCTTGGTGCTGAGCAGCGCTTCAATGGCCGGAGAAAAGTGCTGTAAGTCCGGCGACCGCGCCGCTTGCGCTCCTGGCCCGGACAAATCGACAGCGACATCGGCAACCTGCACCGATACTCAAAAGCAGAGTTGCTGTCCGGCCGGCAGCACCACCACTGCGGTCCGGTCACACAGCGACCACAGGCAGCCGACTAACACACAATCGACAACCGTGTCGACTGACCAGCAGAAGTGTGCCGGCAAAGTTTGCGTCCCATGCAAACCGGGTGAAAAGTGCGACGGCAAACCCTGCAAACCGGGAGAGTGCCGGATGGCAGGCGGAAAATCGATTTAGACCTATTTGATCTATTGCCCCAGAGAAAGGCCGCCCCAATCGGGGCGGCCTTTTTTGTGAGATAATCCGAAGTTCTTCTTGAAAGAACTGCTCAAACTTCCGGCGGGTTCATCCCCATACCGGCCCATTCCTCTTTAGCTGGGCCATACACACCCGGAACCTTGAGACCGGCCTGTCGCATCAATACCGTCATTTGCCCCCGATGGTGCACTTCGTGACGAATCAGAACCTGCAGCGTCTGGGCGCGGGACCATTCAAACGCGCCGTACATCTTGTCCACAACCTTCAGAGTCTCATCTTTCCAATTCGCTTTGATCTGATCCAGCAGTGCTTTAGTGACGGTCGCGTAGGCCGCTTTAATCTCTGCAGCGCTCTTGGGTACCGGATCATCGTGCTTCACGCCGGCTATCTTTAGGCCCGTCGCACCCATCATCTCCGGATACGTAGCGACGATGTGCCAAGCCATGCGGCCTAGTGTCCGATGATCCTTGTTCACCGACTGCGCAAGCGACGCATCGGTAAGTTCGTTCATTATCTTCTGCGTGGAGCCGGACTCCTGCCCGAAGTCCGCCTCGAATTCCTTGATGGAAGTGTACATGTTTCTATCTCCTACTGTCTAAGTGACTGCATATTTGCTACCAGCTAATACGAATCAATCGGCCTTTCGTCCATCACATTTGTACAACCGGGGTGTTATCCAGAATCGCTTCAATCTTCTCCAGCGTTTCCGCATCAAACTGGATATCCGTGGCCTTCAGGTTCTCTTCGACCTGTTTCGGATCCGTCGCGCCGGTCAGGACGCAACTGATCTGCGGCAAGCGGAGTATCCACGCTAACGCCAATTGCCCCAACGTGATCCCCAATTCCGAAGCAACAGCGCTCAATCTGCGAACCGTTTCGATATTCTCAGCATTCAGGTCCTTCTTCAGCCAGTTGGTGGTGGCGGCGCGGCTGCCCGTCGGCACGCCGTCGTTATACTTGCCGGTCAGCAGCCCCTGAGCCAGCGGCGACCAGACCGTCAGCCCCATCCCATTTCGCTCACAGGTTGACAGGATTTCCGGCTCAATGTGCCGGTCAATCATGTTGTAGCGCGGCTGCTCCACCGAGGGCCGATAGCCGCCAAAGCGATTCGCCTCGCCGATTACCTGCTCAATCTGAGCCGCACTCCACACCGAAGTCCCCCAGTACAGCACCTTGCCCTGATGCACCAGATCATCCATTGCCCGGACGATCTCCTCTACCTCAGTCTCCGGGTCCCAGCGGTGGCAGAAATAGATATCGAGATAATCGGTGCCGATTCGCTTGAGACTCTTCTCAATTGACTCCATAATATGTTTGCGGCTCAACCCCCGGTCGTTAATGTTGTCCGACATCGGCCAGAACAGCTTGCTGGAAATGACGAGATCGGATCGATTCATCCCCTTGACTGCCGCTCCCACTACTTTCTCCGCCTCACCGCGGGCATAGATGTCCGCGATATCGACAAAATTCACTCCCCGATCGATTGCCGTTTTGATGATCCTTTCAGCGCGAGCCGATTCCACCGACCCACCGTAAGTGAGCCAGGCACCGATGGATATTTCTGATATTTTCAACCCGGATTTGCCGACACGACGGTACTTCATGCTGTCTTTTCCTTTTCGATGAGTTCTCAGGAATGGCAAAAGTACAGAATACGAGCGGCATAGACAAGCCCGGATGTAAAGGGCTTGCTGCAACTATTCAAGTCATTGCGAGTCCCGTCCTTGACGGGACGTCGCAATCTGTCGGTTCGCCGAACAGCCAATAGCCCCTTACCTCGCGTAAGGTGAATCCACGGCTCCCACTTGCGGCCAAGTCCCTGTTTCGTATATTTCTTCTAGTTGCTTGTGAAATTCGTAACAAAAGGAGATAGAGATGGAGTATCGGATTGAAACTGACTCGATGGGGGAAATCAAGGTCCCGGCTGATAAATACTACGGCGCGCAGACCGCCCGCTCACTTTACCACTTCCGCATCGGCGGCGAACGGATGCCACGCGAACTGATTCGCGCGATGGGCATCTTGAAGAAGGCAGCCGCCATTGTGAATATGGAACTCGGCCTGTTGCCAAAGGACAAGGGAGATTTGATCGTTAAGGCAGCCGATGAAGTGATCGACGGCAAGCTGGATGACCATTTCCCGTTGGTCGTATGGCAGACCGGTTCCGGCACACAGTCCAACATGAACTCGAACGAAGTGATCTCCAACCGTGCAATCGAAATGGCTGGCGGCGTGATGGGTTCCAAGAAACCGGTTCACCCGAACGACGATGTCAACAAGGCGCAGTCCTCAAATGACACTTTCCCCACCGCCATGAATATCGCGGCTGTCGAAGAAACGCACCGTCGGTTGATTCCGATGGTCACGCAACTTCGTGACACTCTGCAGAAGAAATCCGACGAGTATAAAGACATCATCAAGATTGGACGCACCCATCTCATGGATGCCGTTCCGCTTACGCTTGGCCAGGAGTTCTCCGGCTATGTAGCGCAGTTGACATTCGGGTTGGAACGGGTCAACGAGAGCATGAAGCGGCTGTATGATCTGGCGCTTGGCGGGACGGCGGTCGGAACCGGACTGAATACGCACCCGGAATTCGCGGTGAAATCAGCGGCGGTCATTGCCAAACTGACCGGTAAACCGTTTGTGACTGCGCCGAACAAATTCGAAGCGCTCGCCACGCACGATGCACTCGTGTTTTATCACGGTGCACTCAAGACGCTGGCCTGCTCGCTGATGAAGATCGCCAACGACCTCCGCTGGATGGGCTCCGGCCCCCGCTCCGGTTTGGCTGAGTTGGCGCTTCCAGAGAACGAACCCGGTTCCTCGATTATGCCGGGCAAAGTGAATCCAACTCAGTGCGAAGCCATGACTATGGTTTGTGCGCAGGTGATCGGCAACGATGTCGCTGTCAATATCGGCGGCGCTTCCGGCAATTTCGAGTTGAACGTCTTCAAGCCGGTCATCATCTATAACGTGCTGCAGTCGATTCGCTTGTTGGCCGATGCTTGTGAGATGTTCAACGAGCATTGCGCAGTCGGCATCGAGGCGCTCAAGGACAACATCAAACTGCACATGGAGCGGTCGCTGATGCTGGTCACGGCGCTCAACCCGCATATCGGGTACGACAATGCCGCAAAAGTCGCCAAGAAAGCGCACAAGGAGAACAAGACGCTCAAGGCAACGGTGGTTGAACTCGGTCTCTTGACGGCTGAGGATTTTGATCAGAAAGTCCGCCCGGAGAAAATGATCGCCCCGAACATGAAGGCGAAATAGACTAGATCATCATTTCCGGGCTCTTGATTGTCATTCCCGCCCTTGTGTCTGTCATTCCCGCGAAGGCGGGAATCCATGAGCCTACAGTTGTGTCAGGTCTTACACCGCGCCTTGCGGCGTGTGACCTGACACATCGACCTCCGAGTCCTACTTCTTCACCGGCAGCACATGAATCGCCTTCACGATCAACTCCACCTCGTCGCCAACTTTCAACTGCATCTCTTCGACTGACTCGGTCGTCAGCACCGACGCCATGTTAACCGGCGTCGTCACCTGGAACTTGACCAGCGACATGACATCGCCGGTCTTGACCGATGTTACCTTCCCCACAATCCGATTTCTCGCACCGTACTTCATGAGCAACCTCCTGTAA
>Ga0315276_10000083_pt1 | contig 71563 bp, 48 predicted proteins | sample YL17G05_0_MG_FD_204542 | JGI IMG/M metagenome (GOLD analysis project Ga0315276, IMG submission 204542) | Sediment microbial communities from Yellowstone Lake, YNP, Wyoming, USA - YL17G05_0 | ecosystem: Environmental > Aquatic > Freshwater > Lake > Sediment | place: USA: Wyoming | collected...
GGGATACTTTGCCATAGAGCCGTTCTTTATAGTCATAGCGTGCCTCTTCATATTCGTCCTGCAGCTCATACGCCGGGACAGCGCGAACGCAGTGGCGAGCATAGCGGTTACGCTCTTCGGCCTTCTGTATATAGCGTGGTTCTTCTCCTTCTTCGTCAAACTGAAGTTCATGCCCGGCGGCGCGCAGCTGGTGGCGTTCGTCGTCCTGGTGACGAAGCTGGGTGACGTGGGGGCCTATCTGGTCGGCAGCACGATGGGCAGGCGCAACCTGATACCGCGGATAAGCCCGCACAAGACGGTAGAGGGCACGTTCGGCGGGCTGATATTCAGCGTTGTGGGAGCAGTTCTGAGCAAGGCGTACCTGCCCAGCTTCCCGTACGGCCACCTCTTGATACTGGGTATCCTCCTCGGCATACTCGCCCTGATAGGCGACCTGGCCGAGTCGCTCCTGAAGCGCGACTGCGGTGTTAAGGATTCAGGCTCCAGCCTTTCCGGCTTCGGCGGGATGCTCGACGTGATCGACAGCCTGCTCTTTACGGCCCCCATATTCTATTTCTACGTAGAAGTGCTGATGAAAAGATGAAGAGAATAGCGATACTAGGCTCCACCGGATCTATCGGCGCTAATACCCTTGATGTCGTTTCAAAGCTCAAGGGTGCGTTTAGGGTAGCGGCCCTGTCAGCGGATTCAAACTCAGGACTCCTTGCCGCCCAGGCTCAGGCCTTCCGGCCGGAGATAGTCTCGATAGGTAACGGCCTTCTCGCCTCGCAGATAAGGAAGCTCGTTCCCGCAGGCACCAAGGTCTTGTCAGGCGCCGAGGGCTTGCGCGAGATAGTCGCGAGCCGCAACGTCGACATGGTCGTTTTTGCAATAAGCGGCGCCGCGTGCCTCGTTCCGCTGTTGGAGGCGATAAGGCATAAGAAGGCCATCGCGCTTGCGAACAAAGAGGCCCTCGTAAGCGCCGGGACGCTAGTAATGAAACTGGCCAAAGCCAATGGTGTCAGGATCCTGCCTGTCGACAGCGAGCATAGCGCGATATTCCAGTGTCTCAACGGAAGGCCTCAAGGCCTGTCGAGGATATACCTTACAGGGACAGGCGGCCCGCTCCTCGATGTCAGCGCGAAGAAGTTCGACAGCCTGCCCCCGAGCTTCATCCTGAAACACCCGAAATGGAATATGGGTAAGAAGATATCGGTCGATTCCGCGACGATGATGAATAAAGGGCTGGAGATAATAGAGGCCCAGCATCTATTCGGCCTCGATGAGAGACATATAGAGGTCCTTATACACCCCGAGGCGATAATCCATTCCATGGTCGAGTTTTCAGACGGCGCAGTGCTCGCCCAGATGGCTGTGCCGGACATGCGCCTTCCCATACAGTACGCCCTGACGTATCCAGGCCGTGCGCAGACTCCTGTGAAGCGCGTCGATTTCACGAAGCTCGCGTCGCTTACCTTCCGGCCGCCCGACGTGAAGAAATTTCCATGCCTCGGCCTCGCCAGGCAGGCAGCCAGGGCAGGCGGCACTCTTCCAGCGGTCCTGTGCGCTTCGGATGAAGAGGCGGTGAAGTGCTATCTTGGAGGCAATGTAAAGTTCTCCGGCATACCTAAAATGATCGAAAAGGTCCTGGGCCGCCACCGTAATAAAAGGCTCGGAGTGTCCGTCGGAGATATTCTGGACGCCGACGCCTGGGCCAGAGAGGAAATGAGGTCGCTTTGCTATCATTAATATCGTTCCTTATAGTATTGAGCGTACTTGTTCTGGTGCATGAATTCGGACACTTCATAGTCGCCAAACGGCTGGGAGTGCGGGTCGAGAAGTTCTCGTTCGGTTTCGGACCCAAGATAGTGTCGTTCAAGAAGGGCGAGACGGAATATCTCATCTCGGCCATCCCTCTGGGTGGTTATGTCAAGATGGCGGGCGACGAACCTTGGGAGAAGCTCTCTCACCAGAAATGGGAGTTCCTTTCGCGCAGCATCTTCGACCGTTTCAAGATAATCGCGGCAGGGCCGCTCCTTAATTACATCCTCGCGTTCCTTATATTTTCCGTGATATTCATCTTCGGAAGCCCTACCTTGACGACAGAGGTAGGAGGGCTCATGGCAGACTATCCGGCCAAGGCGGCAGGACTTGCGGCGGGGGACAAGATCGTCTCAGTGGACGGTAAGGATGTAAAGTTCTGGGAGGACATGACCGAGGCCATTCGCAAGCATGTCGACGGTGACATCGCTCTCTCCGTAGAAAGGGGCGGCAAAGCCTTCGACATGAAGATAAAGCCCATGGTACGCTCCACCAAGGATATATTCGGCAACGTGACGAAGATAGCGCTACTGGGGATCACGCCTTCCCAGAGGATCGGTAAGGAGAAATATCCTTTCCCGCAATGTTTTATCGTGGGAGGAAAGAAGTTGATCCAGCTCACCGCCATGACGTATAAGGCCCTATGGGCCATAATAACAGGCAAGCTTTCTATGAAAGAGTCGATGACCGGCCCTATAGGGATATTCATGATCACCGGCCAGGCTGCGAAGCTCGGCTTCATCTATATACTGCACCTTATGGCCATCCTGAGTGCCTCGCTTGCCATATTCAACGTCCTGCCGCTGCCTGTCCTGGACGGCGGCCACATGCTCTTCCTGGGGATAGAGAAGCTGCGCGGCAAGCCGCTTTCATTGAAGGCGCAGGAGGTCATTGTCAATATCGGCATCACATTCCTGATCATGCTTACCGTATTCATATTTTACAACGATATAATAAAGTTCGGCATCTTCGATAAGGTGGCGAAAATTTTTCGTCACTAATGCCGGCTGTCGGACCGCCGGGGCGGGGCCTTCGCGACCGTTCGCGAAGACTAGCCGTCTTCGCTCACTACGGAAAATTTTGATAGGCCGTCCAACCATGACCACACGTAAGGCTATTGACAAGTTTGTCCGGCCTTTTCTATATAGGCATAAGGTATCAAAATTTTCAACGTTCGCTCCGACCCCGCCCCGGCGGTCCGCGCCACCGCATGGGTGCGAAAAATTTTACTGGTGAGCGAATAGAAATTTTTACGGCATCACGTAGCGGCGGAACCTTTGCGTGCCGCCGAAGCTGGTCTTAAAATTTTTGATTCCTTATGGCGGTTTAGCAAGGCCGATGAAACCTGTCCACAGCTTGCAGTCAGTCCGGGTTCAGCGGCCTATCAAAAATTTTAGACAGCGAGCGAAGATGCCTAATCTGAGCGAGCGTCAAGCGGAGGCGGCCGCAAAGGTAACCGCCTAAATGAGAGCCGTAAAAATTTATGATAAGACGCAGAAAGACGAGACAGATCAGGGTCGGCGATGTGAAGATAGGCGGTGCAGCGCCAATCTCGATCCAGTCGATGGTGAAGCGTGATACGTCGGATGTTAAAGCGACGGTTGCCGAGATAAAGAGGCTCGAGCGAGCCGGATGCGAGATCGTGAGGGTCGCCATAAAGGACCGTGACGACGCATTAGCCGTCAGGGCGATAAAGCGTAACATAAAGATTCCTCTCGTCTGCGATATACATTTCGACCACCGCCTTGCGCTCGCCTGCATAGTGGCAGGGGCCGACAAGATACGCCTCAATCCGGGCAATATAAGGAAGCGGGAGGAAATCACTGCGGTCGCGAGGGCGGCGAAGAGGGCAAAGATACCCATCAGGATAGGGGTGAACTCCGGTTCTGCAGGATCGAGTAAGCCCCAGGCGCTTGTAGAAGCCGCAAAGAGCTACGTTAAAATACTTGAAGCGCTCGATTTCCGTGATATAATCATATCCCTGAAAGCTTCTGACGTGATATCGACGGTAGAAGCATACAGACAGATGTCCGAGTTTTGCGATTATCCGCTGCATCTCGGAGTGACGGCTGCAGGGCCGCATGAGAGCGGCATCGTAAAGTCGGCGATAGGCATCGGAAGCCTGCTTCTCGACGGTATCGGCGACACCGTGAGGGTATCGTTGACGTCCGATCCCGTAGAAGAAGTCGGCGCGGCGAAGAGGATCCTCGGCTCTTTGGGCCTGAGAAATTTCGGGCCGGATATAATCTCGTGTCCGACGTGCGGCCGCTGCCAGGTCGACCTCATCGAGATGGTGAAAAGGGTCGAGAGCGGGCTTAAGACGAAGAAGGATATCACCATCGCGATAATGGGATGCGAGGTTAATGGCCCGGGCGAGGCGAGGGAAGCGGATATAGGGATCGCGTTCGGCAGGAACTCAGGTTTATTGTTTAAAAAAGGCAAGGTCGTGAAGAAGGTAGCGGCAAAAGATGCAGTCAAGAGCATGTTGAAAGAGATCAGAAAAATATGAGATGGACGCAAGCTTTAATCCCAACGCTTAAAGAAGACCCGCAGGATGCAGAGGTCATCAGCCACAAGCTGATGGTCCGGGGCGGCTTTATACGGAAGCTGATATCCGGCGCCTATTCCTATCTTCCTCTCGGTTTCAGAGTGCTCGAGAAGGTGAAGGGGATAATCCGCGAAGAGATGGACTCAAAGGGCAGCCAGGAAGTGCTCCTGCCTGCCATCCACCCGCCTGAACTATGGAAACAGACAGGCCGGTATGATGTCCTCGGAAGCGTCCTCATAAAGTTCAAGGACAGGCACGGCAGGGAGCTGGTGCTCGGCCCCACCCACGAAGAGATCGTCACCGATCTCGTCGCCAACAACGTAAAGTCATACAAGGAACTGCCCCTCATCCTGTATCAGATCCAGACCAAGTTCAGAGACGAGCCCAGGCCTCGCTTCGGGGTCATGAGGACTTCAGAGTTCATCATGAAGGACGCATACTCTTTCGATTGCGACGCGGAAGGGCTGGAAGCCAGCTACAAGAAGATGTACGACGCCTACTGCCGGATCTTTGAGCGCTGCGGCCTGCCCTATATAGCGGTCGAGGCAGATCCCGGCATGATGGGCGGCAGCGTCTCCCACGAATTCATGGTGCCGTCGACAGCAGGCGAAGACCGTATAGCAGTATGCCAGAAATGCAAATATTCCGCGAGCACCGATATAGCCGCCTGCAAGCCGAAGAGCAAGGCCAGTGCCACAAAAGAGAAGAGGCTGCCCATAGCAGAGGTTGAGACGCCGGGTATCACGACGATCGAGAAGGTCTCAGAGCTGCTCAAAGTAGGGCCGGAGAGGCTTGTAAAGACCCTTATCTATAAGGCTGATGGCAAGGTAGTGGCGCTTCTCTTGAGAGGCGACCATGAGGCGAATGAGACGAAATTGAAGAACTACCTGAAATGCGCCTTGCTTGAACTGGCCGACGCCAAGATGATCGAGCTCACTACAGGCGCGCCGGTAGGTTTTTCAGGCCCTGTCAGGCTAAAAGACTGCAGAATAATAGCCGACAACAGCGTCAGGGAGATGGCGAACTTCGTTGCGGGCGCCAACAAGAAGGATGCCCATCTAGTCAACGTAAATATTGAGAGGGATTTCGAGACGAAGGAGTTCAGCGATTTCAGGATGATCACCGCGGAAGATGGTTGTCCTGCCTGCGGGAAGCCGATCGAGATAAAACAGGCGATAGAGGTGGGGCATACGTTCAAGCTCGGAACCAAATATTCCGATTCCCTTAACGCCAAGGTCCTGGACAAAGAGGGCAAGGAGATGCCGGCGATCATGGGATGCTACGGCATAGGCGTCACCAGGATACTTGCCGGCGTGATCGAGTCGTCGAACGATAAGGACGGCATAGTCTGGCCGCTATCGATCGCGCCTTATTCGGTCCTCATCATAGCGCTGAACATGGAAGACAAGAAGGTGAAGGAGGTCTCGGAAGACGTTTACGCCAGGCTCGTAAAGGCCGGCGTCGATGTCCTCTTCGACGACAGGAACGAGTCGGCCGGCGTAAAGTTCAAGGACGGAGACCTGATAGGCATCCCGATAAAGATAGTGATCGGCGCGAAGAACGCGAAGAAGGATATTGTTGAGGTAAAAGATAGGAAGTCCGGGATCGTCAACGAGGTAAAGAGCGAAGAGGCCGAGGCATTTATCGCGGATATTTTGAAGTCCGGCAGTTTCCCGCATCCAACACCTAAGCAAAAATAATCTGTTGACAAGTTTTGGCCTGTATGTTATTATTTAGCGCCTCTAGCGAAGAGGCATTTTTATTGTTTTCAGGAAGGAAGATATCGTGCTGAAGACGTATATTGCAAAAGATAAAGATATAGTCAAGGGCTGGTATATAGTCGATGCCACGGATAAGATCCTGGGAAGGCTTGCCACAAAGATCGCGAGCATCCTGAGGGGGAAGAATAAGGTCATATTCTCCCCGCACCAGGATGTCGGTGACGAGGTCATCGTCGTAAATGCAAGCAAGATAAGGGTTACCGGCAAAAAGATGGCTACGAAGGAGTATAAGCGTTATTCCGCGTATCCGGGCGGCCTCAACATAGAGACGCTGGAGACGGTCATGAAGAAGAACCCTGAGCGCGTGATACGGCATGCGGTAAAGGGCATGCTCCCCAAGAATAAGCTTGGCGAAAAGATGATTAAAAAATTACGGGTCTATCCTAACGAGGTGCATCCGCACGCGGCCCAGAAACCGAAGGAACTGAAGCTAACATAAAGAGGAAATAGATGGCAGAGAAAGTCCAATACATGGCTACCGGAAGGCGCAAGAGCTCGATCGCGCGCGTGAGGATCATGACCGGAGAAGGCAAGATCCTGGTCAATAAGAGGCCTTTCGAAGCGTATTTTCCCAGAGAGTCGAACAGGCTCATCATCATGCAGCCGCTGGAGACCGCCAACATGGTCTCTAAGCTGGACATCTTTGCGAACTGCAACGGCGGCGGCTTAAGCGGCCAGGCCGGCGCGGTCAAGCTCGGCATCGCCAGGGCCCTCATAAAGATGGACGCCAGCCTGCGCGCTGCGCTGAAGAAGGCCGGTTTCCTGACGCGCGACTCCCGCGAGAGGGAGCGCAAGAAATACGGCAGGAAGAGAGCCAGGAGGAGATTCCAGTTCACTAAGAGATAACATATATTTCTCGACGGCAAATTTAAAGCCTACCTGGTCAACTCCGACGATGATTTTAGTTGACATGGTAGGCTTTTTACTTTAATATGAAAGAAATGCCCGACGGAAAGAATGACGGAACTTTAATAATAATACCAGGAGAATCAGATGCTTAAAGTGGGAGTGGTAGGCGCTACGGGATATGCCGGGGAAGAGGTCATAAAGCTGCTGATCAGGCATAAAGAGGTCAGGATAACGGAGCTCTCGGCGATCATAGACAAAGAAGAGCCGATCAGTTCGCTCCTTCCGGTCTTCAAGGGAAAGCTCGATATCATATGCAAAAAGCCTAACGAGGAGATGGCTAAGAACGTCGACCTCGTATTCCTGGGATTGCCGCATAAGGTCTCTATGGAGATAGCGCCCGCGTTCCTGAAGGCCGGCTCGCTCGTCGTGGACCTGAGCGCCGATTACCGGCTCGATCCTAAGACGTACGAGAAATGGTACGGCGTCGCCCACAAGGATACCGTGAACCTCGCGCAGGCGGTCTACGGCCTTCCCGAGCTCTATTACGACCAGATAAAGAAGGCGAAGCTCTTGGCGAATCCGGGCTGTTATCCGACGAGCGTCATCCTCGGGATAGCGCCCATGATCGCCGCGAAAGCGATAGACCAGGATTCGATCATCGCCGACTCGAAGAGCGGGGTTACAGGCGCCGGCAGGAAGGCGGACATAGCGCTGTCGTTCAGCGAGGTGAACGAAAACCTGAAGGCATACAAGGTGAACGAGCACCAGCATAAGCCTGAGATAAATCAGATATTGTCACGGGTCGCCGGGAAGGCGGTCGATATCGTATTCACGCCGCACCTCATCCCTATGAACCGGGGCATACTCTCGACCATATATATGCGGCTTGCGAAAGAGCTCGATACTTCGGGGGCGATAGAGATGTACAAGAACTTTTATAAGGGAAAGCCTTTTGTCAGGATATCTGACGAGGGAAAGCTTCCGCAGGTACGGGACGTCGTAGGCACAAACTACTGCGACATAGGCTTAAAGGTGACGGGGAAGACGCTGATAGCCGTCTCCTGCATCGACAACCTGACCAAGGGCGCTGCCGGCCAGGCCGTGCAGAACATGAATATTATGTGCTCTTTCAACGAGACCGAGGGGCTGATATAATTTTTCGCACCTGAGACTGTAGCGAATATTTTACGGGTCCTGCCACAGCCTTGCCTTTTTTTCTATAAGAGGCTGTGTCCGACTCTTGCACGTAACTTAGACTCTAGAATGCAACACCGGCAGAGCGTGGTAACTCCACCCCGGACCGCCTCTTCTATGAAAAAAGGCTCGGCCGTGTCACCCGTAAAATATTCGCCGCTCATCGGAAACGAAAAATTTTACAGGGGCGAGCGAAAAGAAATTTTTACGGCATCGCATAGTGGCGGGTCACAGGGTCCCGCCTAAGGATAGAGCCGTAAAAATTTAGGAGAGCGGTGGGGCATGATCATAGTTAAGGGCGGCGTAACGAGTGCGAAAGGTTTTTCGGCAAACGGCATAAAGGCCGGGATAAAGCCGTCAGGCAGAAAAGACCTGGCGCTGCTTTATTCCGAGGTCCCTGCCGTGGCAGCCGGCGCATTCACGACCAACAGATGCCAGGCGTCGCCTGTAAAGATATCGAGCTTCCACCTTAGGGCCGGGACGCATCAGGCGATCATCGTCAATAGCGGCAACGCCAACTGCGCTAACGGCAGGACCGGAGAGAAGGACGCCCTTGTGATGGCTGCGGCCGCAGCAGAACTGCTCGGCCTAGGCAGCCGCATGGTCCTGGTGGCGTCTACCGGCATCATCGGCAGGAAGCTGCCGATCGAAAAGATCATAAAGGCCGCTCCGGCGCTTGCGGGCGGGCTCTCTGAGAAGAATGGCGCTAGCTTTGCCGAAACGATAATGACGACCGACACCAGGAAGAAGGAGTTCGCGGTAAAGGTGAAACTCGGCAGCGCGGTGGTCACTATAGGCGGCGCGTGCAAAGGCGTAGGCATGCTGTATCCGGAATTGAAGACAGCGAAACATGCCACGATGCTCGCATTCATAGCGACCGACGCCTCGATATCAAAGAGGATGCTCGAAGAGTCTCTCGATGAGGCGATAAAGGATTCATTCAACATGGTATCGGTAGATGGCGATATGAGCACGAACGATTCATGCTTTATAATGGCGAACGCCCTTGCCGGCAACAATAGGATCGCCGGCAGAGGCCCGGCGTATAGGAAGTTCACCGATGCCCTGAGGTTCATGGCGCAAGAGCTCGCGAAGATGCTCGCCGAGGACGGCGAAGGCGCGACGAAGCTCGTAGAGATAGAGGTGAGGGGCGCGAAATCGGCAATCGATGCCAGGAAGGTTGCGCGTAAGATATCGACATCTAACCTGCTTAAGTGCGCCATATTCGGAGGCGATCCGAACTGGGGCAGGATAGTGGCCGCGGCAGGCGCAAGCGGGGTCGAATTTGACATAAATAGGACGGACGTCTATCTCGGGCCGGTGAAGGCCCTTTCGAACGGCACGATCGCGAAGAGTTTTGACAAGAAGAAGGCCGCGAAATTCTTTAAGGGTAAGAATGTCAACATAATCGTTGACCTGAAGAGCGGCAAGTCTTCGGCAAAGGCCTGGACCTGCGACTTCTCGAAAGAGTATGTCGCGATAAACTCGGAGTATTCGACGTGAAAGAGGCGATCAAGAAGAGCGAAGTGCTGATAGAGGCGCTTCCGTATATAAAGAAGTTCTTTGAGAAGACAGTAGTCATAAAATACGGCGGCGCTGCTGTCGACGAGAAAGGGCTCGATCCCGGCATACTCGAAGATATCATGTTCATGAACTACGCGGGGATGCATCCGGTCATAGTCCACGGCGGTGGGCCGTTCATATCGAAGATGATGAAGCGGTCGGGCATCGAGCCTAAATTCATCGGCGGCCGCAGATATACCGACGAGCCGACGCTTGATATCCTCGAAAGGGCGCTCGCCACCATCAACGGCAAGATCGTAAAAGAGCTGAAGGGGATGGGCGCGAAGGCCTTTGGAACGAGCGGCAGGGATAATAACCTGATACGTGTCAAGAAGATGAAGGGTGAAGCCGACCTCGGTTACGTGGGGGAGGTCACTTCGGTAGATACGACGGTCGTGAAGCGGCTCATAAGGGACAATATAATACCTGTCATATACCCGCTGGGTGTCGGCAGGGACCGCCATGTATACAACGTCAATGCCGATGATGTGGCAAGCGAGATAGCGATAGCGCTCAATGCCGAGAAGTTCGTCCTGCTCACTAACGTGAAGGGCGTCCTGCGGGATAAGAAGGACCCGGGTTCTTTATACAAGACGCTAAGAGCGGCCGAGGCGGAGAGGCTTATAAAGAGGAAGGTGATCGACGGCGGCATGATACCTAAGGCGCTCTCCTGCATCAACGCGATAAAAGGCGGAGTCAAGAAGGCGCACATACTCGATGCAAGCATGCCGCATGCGCTGCTTCTGGAGATATTCACCGATACAGGTATCGGGACGGAGATAGTGAAATGACCAAGACAAAAAAAGTGGAAGCGCTATACAATAAGTACGTCATGCATACGTACAAAAGAGTGCCGCTGTGTCTTGAGAAGGCCAGGGGCGCCATAGCCTGGGACATCGACGGGAATAAGTATCTTGATTTCTTCCCGGGATGGGCGGTATCCGGCATCGGTCACTGCCATCCGCTGGTGGCGAAAGCGGTCGCGAAGCAGGCTTCAAAGCTGATGCACGTCTCTAACAATTACTATTCAGAGCTGCAGGCGCTCGTCGCGAAAGCGATCATAGAAAATTCTTTTCCCGGCAAGGTCTTCTTTGCTAACTCCGGAGCCGAGGCGAACGAAGCCGCGGTGAAGCTGGCAAGGAAGTACGGCCACGACAAGGGAAGATACGAGGTCATAACGATGACCAAGTCCTTCCACGGCAGGACGATCGCTATGATAACGGCGACCGGGCAGGATAAGGTGAAGGTAGGGTTCGAGCCGCTGCCTGCAGGGTTCGTGCATGTGCCGTTCAACGACATCGAAGCCGTGAAGAGGGCTGTGAACGAGAAGACGATAGCGGTCATGCTCGAGCCGATTCAGTGCGAGGGCGGCATAAATATACCGAGCGTTGAGTACATGAAGGCCCTGAGGGCCCTGTGCGACGAGAAGAACCTCATTCTGATATTCGATGAGGTGCAGACCGGGATGGGGCGAGCGGGAAAGATGTTTGCCTATCAGGTCTTTGGCATTGAGCCTGACGTCATGACGCTAGCCAAGGCTCTTGGCGGCGGCCTGCCGATAGGCGTATGCGTCGCGAGGGGAAAGTTCGCAGAAGTCCTTACACCGGGCACGCATGCCTCGACGTTCGGCGGTTCGCCGATCGTCTGCTCTGCTGCCCTGGCGGTATTCGAGGCGATAAAGAAAGAGAAGCTCCTGGCGAATACGAACAGGATGGCCGTTTATTTGAGAAAGAAGCTCGAAGGGTTGAAGTCGAAATACGGTTTTATAAAGGAAGTGCGCAACGTTGGGCTCATATTCGGCGTAGAGCTTTCGATAAAGGGCGAGGATATCTACAAAAATTGCCTCAAGAAGGGGTTCCTTATAAACTGCACGCAGGATACGGTCCTGCGCATAATGCCGCCGATGACTGTGACGAAACAGGAGATCGACAAGGCGATCGCGATATTGGATAAAGTGCTGGCTGAAAGAGAAGGTGTAGAATGAAGAAAGACCTATTAGCGATACAGGACCTTTCAACGAAGGAGATCCTCGATATCCTTGATCTGGCCGGGAAGATCAAAGCCGATAGCGCCAGGTATGCGGTCGCCCTCAAGGGCAGGTCGATAGGCCTCATATTCCAGAAGCCGTCGAACAGGACGCGTGTCTCCTTCGAGATAGGGATGTTCCAGATGGGCGGCCACTCGATCTATCTAGGTTCAAGCGAGATCGGGATGGGCGGCAGGGAGTCGGTGAAGGACGTGGCGTGCGTACTCTCGCGGTATCTGAGCGGCATCGTCGCGCGGACCTATAAACACGGGGTCGTCCAAGAGCTCGCGAAGCATGCGTCGATCCCGATCATAAACGGGCTGAGCGATCTGGCCCATCCGTGCCAGGCGCTCGGAGATATGTTCACGATAAAGGAGAGGTTCAAATCTTTTAAGGGCATCACGCTCGCTTATATAGGCGACGGGAATAATGTGCTGAACTCGCTCATGGTAGCCGCTGCGAAACTCGGGATCGGCATGAAGGTCGCGACGCCCGTGGATTATGCGCCCGACAGGCTTATGGTGAAGCTAGCGAAGTCGCTTGCGCTGAAGTCCGGCTCCAGGCTGGAGATCTCCAACGATCCCAAGTCCGCGGCAAAGGATGCGGATATCCTTTATACTGACGTATGGGTGAGCATGGGACAGGAGAAGGAAGCCGCTAAGCGCATAAAGGCCTTCAGCGATTATCAACTAAATGACAGCCTAATAAAGAAGGCTAAGACGATGTGTGTAGTCATGCACTGCCTGCCTGCCCATAGGGGGCAGGAGATAACCGATTCTGTCATGGACTCGAACCATTCGATCGTCTATGACCAGGCTGAGAACAGGATGCATGTCCAGAAGGCAATATTGCTGAAACTGCTGAAATAGTGTGATTGCACTAACTAGGAGTTAGCGATGAGAGAAAAAGTCGTTCTTGCGTATTCAGGCGGGCTAGATACATCGGTCATCATAAAGTGGCTTACGAAAAAAGGCTACGATGTGATCGCGTACATGGCCGACGTGGGCCAGGAGTCCGATTTTGAGACTTACAAGAAGAGGGCTCTCGCTACCGGCGCCGTCAAAGTCGTCATCGACGACCTTAAGGAAGAGTTCGTGAAATCTTTCGTCTTCCCGGCGCTCAAGGCGAATGCCGTTTATGAAGGCGGCTACCTGCTGGCGACGGCGCTTTCGAGGCCGATCATCGCCAAGGGCCTGGTGAAGGTCGCCCGGAAGGAGAAGGCGAAGTATGTCGCGCACGGCTGCACCGGCAAGGGCAACGATCAGGTACGATTCGAAGTTACGATACGAGCCCTCGACCCGAGCCTGAAGATCATGGCTCCGGTGAGGGAGTGGGAATTGAAGACGAGAAATGAAGAGATAGATTATGCTAAGAAGAATAATATCCCCATTGACACGACCAAGAAGAAGCCATACTCACTTGATGTTAATCTTTGGGGAATATCGATTGAAAGTGGGAAGCTGGAAGATCCTTATCACGAGCCTGACGAAGATATATATCAACTTACGAAAGGAATAGATAAGGCGAAGGCGGAGCCTGTCTACGTGGAGATAGGTTTCAAGCGCGGCGTGCCGGTCTCGCTCGACGGAAGAACGATGGGAGGCGTGAAGCTCATCATGAAACTTTCGAAGAAGGCGGGAGATGCGGGCGTCGGGCGGAGCGACATGATCGAGAACAGGCTCGTCGGCATAAAGTCGAGAGAGATATACGAGGCACCGGCAGGATGGACGCTCTACGCGGCGCACAAGGCGCTCGAGGGCCTCGTCCTCGACAGGGAGACCGCCCATTTCAAGGACTTGATCGCATCCAAGTATGCCGAGATGGCCTACTACGGCCTCTGGTACACGCCTCTTAAAGAGGCGCTCGATAAGTTCATCGACCAGACGCAAGGCGTGGTGAACGGCACCGTGAAGCTGAAGCTCCACAAGGGGACCTGTTCAGTCGTCGGGAGAAAGTCGCCCAATTCGCTTTATAAGAAAGAGCTCGCCACGTACGAAGAAGGCGATAAATTCGACCAGTCCTTAGCGAAGGGCTTCATCGAGATATGGGGATTGCCGTACAAGGGAACGTATAAAAATAGATAACCGCAGTTTTGCACGAACGAGGTGTATATGGCTAAGAAACTATGGGGCGGGAGATTTTCCAAGAAAACGGATCCTCTGGCAGAGGAGTTCACGCAATCTATCCACTATGACCGGAAGCTGGCCAGATACGACCTTTTCGGCTCGATGGCCCATGTCCAGGTGCTGAAGAAGGCCGGCTATCTTAAGGGCGCCGAAGCGGCTAAGCTCGTAAAGGCGCTCAGCCGCATCTACGGAAGCCTTAACGAAGGGGCCTTCAAGGTCGATCCTGCCGCTGAGGATATCCATACCGATATCCAGAACAAGCTAAAGAATATGGTGGGAGACCTGGCGCTCAAGCTGCATACGGCGCGTTCGAGGAACGACCAGGTGGTGATCGCGACGAAGACCTATTGCAAGATGGAGATCGTAAAGCTTGAGGCTGCCATTGCGGAACTTCAGGCCGCGCTCAAGGCGCTTGCCAACAAGAATAAGGACCTGATACTGCCCGGCTTCACACACATGCAGCACGCGCAGCCGGTCTATCTAAAAGACTATCTCGCCGCTTACATCGCGATGCTGAAGAGGGACGCCGAGAGGCTAGCCGCCATATCGAAGAATATCCATATCACCATGGGCGCCGGCGCCCTGGCAGGCACGCCGATCGACGCGAAGAAGTACAACGTGAAGATCCCGGGGCTCGATATAGGCCCTACGGCCAATTCGCTCGACGCTGTGAGCGACAGGGATTTTGTCATAGAGATCCTCGGCGCGCTCGCGCTCGTCGCAATGCACCTTTCGAGATTGTCGGAGGACCTCATCATATGGTCGACGAAAGAGTTCGACTTCGTCGAGATAGACGAGGCGTTCTGCACCGGCAGCTCGCTCATGCCGAATAAGAAGAACGCCGATGTCCTTGAGATGGTTCGGGGTTATACAGGCAGGCTTTACGGCAACCTCGTGAGCGTGCTCGTGATGATGAAGGGACTGCCGCTTGCTTATAACAGGGACATGCAGCTCGACAAGGAGCCGCTCTTCGGCTCGATCGAGATAACCCTGGCCGAGCTAAAAGTCCTGAAAGGGATCATGAAGACCCTGAAGTTCAACAAGGCGAAGATCGAGGAGCATTTAGAGGATGAGTCTTTATACGCTACAGACCTCGTCTATTATCTCGTGGGTAAAGGCGTCGCGTTCAAGACCGCCCATACGATCGTCGGAAAACTGATAAAGTTCTCCCTCGATAACGCGATAGAGATAAAGAGCATGACCGACAGGGAACTCGGCCATTTCTCGGATAAGTTCAAGAGGGAAGACCTGCTGAGGCTCTTCAACCCGAAGGTTTCGGTAGAGTCGAAGAAGTCAATTAGGCGATAAGTCAGAAAATTTTACGGGTGACACTCCCGAGCCTTTTTTCATGGAAGAGGCGGTCCGGGGTGGGGTTGGAGCCATCCGATGGCTTGACGCGCAAGGGTACGGGACACAGCCTCGAAGGAAATAAAGGCGAGGGAGTGGCAGGACCCGTAAAATTTTGTGAGGAGTTATGCACGAATTCAAATTCATCGACAACGAACTGCATTGCGAGGCGATAAAGGTGCGCGATATAGCGCATAAGGTGCCGACGCCGTTCTACCTCTATAGCTACAAGACGCTCCTCGACCATTACCGGAAACTGAAAGCGGCGTTCAGGCCGATAAGCCCGCTAATCTGTTTTTCGATGAAGTCGAACTCGAACCTGGCGGTGCTGCGCGCCCTCGTCAAGGCCGGCGCCGGCCTTGATATAGTCTCCGGCGGAGAGCTCTACAGGGCGCGCCTTGCCGGCGTCGATCCGAGAAAGGTCGTCTATGCCGGAGTAGGCAAGAAGCGCAATGAGATAGAGGACGCAATCCGGTTCGGCATCCTATTCTTCAACGTCGAGTCGGAAGAGGAGCTTTCCGAGATCCAGGACGCAGCCGTGTCGCTAGGGAAGCGCGTCAATGTAGCGATACGCATAAATCCCGACGTCATACCGAAGACGCACCGCTATATCGCGACAGGCAAGGGCGAGACGAAGTTCGGCCTCGATTTTGAGACCGTTCACAAGATATTCAACGCGAAGTGGCGCTATCCGAACCTGAAGATAAACGGCGTCCATGTACATATCGGCTCGCAGATAGAGGACAGTTCTCCGTTCGAGAATGCCATAAAGAAGGTCCTCGATTTCCTCAAGGCCCAAAAGATAGACGCGGAATACTTCAATATCGGCGGCGGGCTCGGCATCGTCTATTCGATGGAGAACCCGCAGACCGCGAAGAGCTTTGCCAGGAAGGTGCTGCCGCTCCTGAAGAGGTCGCGCCTGAAGATAATACTGGAGCCCGGCCGCTTCATATCCGGGAATAGCGGCATACTCGTAACGAAGGTCCTCTACATGAAGAGGACGCCGCGCAAGAAGTTCCTGATAGTGGACAGCGGAATGAGCGACCTCATACGGCCGAGCCTTTACGAGGCCTACCACAAGATAGTGCCGGTCTCTCTGGACCAGAACAGTTCCGATACCGCCGAGAAGACCGATATAGTCGGCCCGATATGCGAGTCGGGCGATTTCCTGGGAAAGGAGAGGCTGATGCCCAGCCTTTCCAAGGGGGACCTGCTGGCTGTTATGGGCGCAGGCGCGTACGGCTTCACGATGTCCAGTAATTACAATTCCAGGACGCGGCCCTCTGAGGTGATGGTGATAGGCAGGGACTTTTATGTGGTGCGGCGGCCAGAGACGTATAAGGACCTGGTGCGCGGCGAGTCGATACCGAAAGTCTTAAAATGAGCGCGGTTCGTAAGGAGATAAGATTCACCAAAGCCGTGGCGACGGGGAACGACTTCGTGATAGTCGATAACCGCTCCTCCGCTTTGAAGGGCCTATCCGCGCTCGCAAAAAAGTTGTGCGACCGCAAATGGTCTGTGGGCGCAGACGGCATGCTCGTCATCGAGCGTTCGAAGAAGGCCGACTTCAGGATACGGATATTCAACTCGGACGGAAGCGAGGCCGAGATGTGCGGCAACGGTTCCCGGTGCGTCGCGCTCTACGCGGCCAGGAAGGCCATAGCTGCCATGACGATGACGATCGATACCATAGCCGGCATCCTGAACGCGAGCGTGAGCGGCGATACAGTCAAGATCATGCTGACCGAGCCGAAGGATATAAGGTGGAACTTCTGCCTGATGATACACAAGTGCCCTTATAAGCTCAGCTTCGTCAATACCGGCGTTCCCCATGTCGTCCATTTTGTCGACGACCTCGAAAGCGTGGATGTGAAGAACATCGGTTCGCATCTGCGTAACCACGGCGAGTTCGCGCCTGAAGGCACGAACGCCGATTTCGTAAAGGTCACGGGTAAGAACCGCATCAGGGTGCGCACATACGAGCGCGGTGTGGAGGACGAGACACTTGCCTGCGGGACCGGTTCGGTCGCGAGCGCCCTCATAGCCGCTGAGGCGGAGAGGATGGCCTCTCCGGTCACTGTCGAGACGCAGAGCGGCGAGAAGCTGAAGGTCTACTTTGATAAATCGGGCGGCGATTTCAAGAATGTATATCTGGAAGGCAATGCAAAGCTCGTTTACGAAGGAGTGATGAAAAATGTTTAAAGGTTCGATGGTCGCTTTAGTGACGCCGTTCAGGGGCAAAAGAGTAGATGAGAAGGCACTCGGAGAGCTGGTCGAGTTCCATGTAACGAATGGGACGAGCGCTCTCGTGCCCTGCGGCACTACAGGTGAGTCCGCGACGCTTTCGTATGAAGAGCACGACAGGGTGATAGAGCTCACCATACAGTACGCGAAGGGGAGGATCCCTGTCATAGCCGGCACAGGCGCGAACTCGACCGAGGAAGCTATCATGCTGACCAAGCACGCAAAGAAGGCAGGCGCGAACGCCTCCCTGCAGGTCAGCCCGTATTATAACCGCCCGACGCAGAAAGGGCTATATCTGCACTTCAAGGCGATCGCCGAGGCTGTCGACATACCGATAATCCTCTACAATATCGCCTCGCGGACCGGCGTCAATATCGAGCCTGAGACCTTCGCCAAGCTAGCCGAGATAGGCAATATCATAGGCGTCAAGGAAGCTTCAGGGTCGCTCGAGCAGATGGCGCGGATAAGGAGCGTTACCCCGAAGGATTTCCTGCTCATATCGGGCGATGACGCGCTGACCCTGCCGGTCATGTCGATAGGCGGCGTCGGCGTCATATCGGTCGTTGCCAATATAATCCCGCGAGACGTGGCCGACATGTGCTCGGCGTTCGAAGCGGGCGAGATCAAAAAGGCCCGGCAGCTGCACTACAAGATGCTCACCCTGGTGAAGGCGATGTTTATAGAGACGAACCCGATTCCGGTCAAGACGGCGATGGGGCTCATGAAGATGATTAACCCAGCCTTAAGGCTTCCGATGTGCGACATGGAACCGGCGAATAAAGAGAAGCTCACTAAAGAGATGAAGGCGTACGGAATATTGTAAGGAGTGACAATCTATGGTAAATATCGCGGTAAGCGGTTCAAAAGGGAAGATGGGATCAAGGATAGTCGAGCTTTCGAAGGACGACGCCGGGCTGGAGCTCGCGGGCAGCTTCGATGTCGGCGATAAGGCTGAAGACCTCGTGGCCGCTTCAGATTGCCTGATAGAGTTCACGTCTCCGGAGGCGACGATGGAGCACCTCGCCCTGTGCGAGCGTCTCGGGAAGGCGATGGTGATAGGCACGACCGGCCTTTCCGATGCGGAGCGCCAGACCATCCAGGCGGCGGCCAAGAAGATACCGGTGGTCTTTTCGCCGAACATGTCTGTCGGCGTCAACCTCCTCTTCAAGATGGTGGCCGACGCGGCAAAGGTCCTGGGCTCGGAATACCATGTAGAGATAGTCGAGGCGCACCACACCCAGAAGAAAGACTCGCCGAGCGGTACCGCGAAAGAGATCGCGCGGATAGTCAAAGAGCTTAAGGGCGACGGCCACGTGCCGATAGAATCGATCCGCGAGGACGATATCGTAGGGGAACATACCATAATGTTCAATAGCGATGTCGATACCATAGAGATAACGCACAGCGCAAAGACGCGCGATATATTCGCTAAGGGCGCGCTCAAGGCCGCGAAGTGGCTCGCGGGTAAGTCGAGCGGACTGTATTCAATGAAAGATGTGCTAGCGCTTTAAAATTTTTCGCTGCAGCGTGAAGGCGGTTACCTTTGCGGCCGCCTCCGCTTGTCGCTCGCTCAGATTAGGCATCTTCGCTCGCTGTTATGTAAAATTTCGATGGCCGCTGAACCCGGACTATGGTCTTACTATTGACAGGTTTCATCGGCCTTGCTGAACCGCCAAGAGGTATCAAAATTTTACGAAAGTCGCTTCGGCGGCGCGCAAAGGTTCCGCCATTCATCGAAGCGAAAAATTTTTGTTGCTTGAGATGAAAGAAATTTTACGGGTGACACTCCCGAGCCTTTTTTCATAGAAGAGGCGGTACGGGGTGGGGTTACCACGCTCTGCCGGTGTTGCATTCTAGGGTCAAAGTGACGTGCAAGAGTCGGACACAGCCTCTTATAGAAATAAAGGCGAGGGAGTGGCAGGACCCGTAAAATTTCATTAAGGAAAAGGAAGGGTTATGAACATAGAGCGATCGGAGAGGATAGAGAGGTTGCCGCCGTATCTCTTCGTCGAGATCGACAGGGCGAAGAAGAGGGCCCAGGACGAGGGCAGGGATATCATCGACCTCGGCATCGGCGACCCCGACATCCCGACACCGAATTTCGTGATCGACGCGATGAACAGGGCGATGCGTATTCCTCAGAATCAGCGGTACCCGCTCGACGCGGGCCTGCCGGAGTTCAGGCAGGCGATCGCGAAATGGTTCAAGAAGCGTTTCGGCGTATCGCTTAGCGCCGAGAACGAGATACTCCCGCTCATCGGCTCCAAGGAAGGCATCGCGCACATGCCGCTCGCCTTCGTAAATCCGCAGGAGATCGTCCTGGTGCCGGATCCGTGCTACCCGCCATACAAGGCCGGGACTTACTTTGCAGGCGGCGAAGTGGAGCTGATGCCGCTTACGGATAAGCACCATTTCCTGCCGGACCTGAAAGCCGTAAACCACAACATTCTGCACAAAGTCCGCATGATCTTCATCAACTATCCGAATAACCCGACGGGCGCGGTATGCGACAAGAAGTTCCTGAAAGACGTCGTGGAATTTGCCAAAAAACATAACATGATAGTCTGCTGCGACGCGGCGTATTCCGAGATGGGTTATGACGGTTATAAAGCGCCGAGCATCTTCGAGGTGGAGGGGGCTAAGGACGTCGCCATCGAATTCCATTCTCTTTCCAAGACGTTCAACATGACGGGCTGGAGGCTCGGTTTCGCCTGCGGGAACGCCGAGCTCGTGGCCGGCCTTGCGAAAGTGAAGTCGAATATCGATTCCGGCGTCTTCTTTGCCGTGCAATGGGCAGGCGTTGCCGCGTTCGAGAACTACGAACGGCACATGAAGTCGGTGCTTAAGATCTACGAGGAGCGGAGGGATATCCTCGTTGACGGCCTGAACGGCCTCGGCTGGAACGTCGAGAAGCCTAAGGCGACTTTCTACATATGGTGCAGGGTGCCGCCCCGCTACTCGTCGGCGACATTCGCCCGCGAGCTTTTGGATAAGGCGGATATAGTCGCCACGCCGGGTAACGGGTTCGGCGCTCACGGCGAAGGATATATCAGGATGGCGCTGACCGTAGACAAGAAGAGGATCCGGGAGGCTCTCGAGCGTATAAAGAAGAGACTCGTTTAAAGCTATCGCTCGGTCTTCCGATACAGAATGGTTACTTGCTATATAGGAATAGGTTCAAACCTCGGGGAGAGGCGCCGCTACATCGATAAAGCGATAAAGGCGCTAAGGGAGTCTAAGGATATAGAGATCACCAGGGTCTCGTCGATATACGAGACCGATCCGGTAAGCGACCTGCCGCAGGGCAAATTCCTGAACGGCGTCCTTGAGGTAGAGACGAGCCTGAAGCCGCGGCAGCTTCTGAACGAACTGATAAGGATAGAGAAAGGTCTCGGCCGGACCAGGGCATTAAAGAACGGGCCGAGGACGATCGACCTCGATATCCTGTATTACGGCGAAGAGGCCGTTTCGGAACCGGGCCTCATCATACCGCATTCGCGCATGCATGAAAGGGAATTCGTTCTTAAGGGATTGCGGGAGCTGGGTAAAGCATAAAAGAAGGTGTGGAGTGAAACTGGTAGACAGCGTATCAAGGATGTCGATGCTATCCAGGATCCTTAAAAAGGAAGGCAAGTCTATCGGATTTGTTCCGACCATGGGCTATCTTCACGAGGGGCACATGGGCCTCGTGAAGGTCGCAAAGAAGCATACCGATGTAGTGGTGATGAGCATCTTCGTAAATCCGCTCCAGTTCGGCCCGAAGGAAGATTACGAGTGTTATCCGCGCGATTTCAAGCATGACGAGAAGATCGCCAACGAGGCCGGCGTCGACATCATATTCTATCCGTCCGTCAAGGAGATGTATCCGGAAGGATATGCCACCTACGTGGAAGTCGAGCGCCTTACCGGCGGTCTTTGCGGCGCGTCGAGGCCCGGCCATTTCAGGGGAGTCACCACGGTTGTGGCCAAACTCTTCGAGATCGTCAAACCCGACGTGGCGTACTTCGGCCAGAAGGATGCCCAGCAGGCCGCCGTCATCGGAAAGATGGCGCGGGACCTCAACATGAGCGTCGAGATAAAGACGATAGCGATCGTCCGTGAGAAGGATGGCCTCGCAATGAGCTCCAGGAACGTCAATCTGTCCGAAGCCGAGCGCGGAGATGCTCTGGTCCTGTATCAGTCGCTAAGGAAAGCGGAGTCTCTCGTGGCCGGCGGCGAGAGGGACGCCAGGCGTATCATGAAGGCGATGAGGGAGATGATATCCCAGAAGCCATCGGTGAAGATAGAGTACGTCTCGATAGTCGACGCAAAGGAACTCGTCGAGGTCGACCTGATATCCAAAGAGGCGCTCGTAGCCGTCGCCGCCCGCGTCGGTAAGACGAGGCTCATAGACAACATTATAGTGAAGGCGTGAAAAATGTTTAAACCTGACAAGGACGACTTAAAATACAACGAATCGCTGAAGAAGACGATAGAGAAGCTTAAGAAGAAGCGCAACGCCGTAATCATCGTCCATAATTACCAGCGCGACGAGATACAGGAGATAGCAGATATCAGCGGCGATTCGCTCGCCCTCTCCCAGGCTGCCGTGCGGACGGACGCGGATGTCATCGTATTCTGCGGCGTTCAGTTCATGGCCGAATCTGCCTCGATCCTCAATCCTGGCAAGAAGGTGCTACTGCCTGTCATGGAGGCAGGATGCCCGCTCGCCGACATGATAACGCCGGAGAAGCTCCGCGCCAAGAAGAAGCAGTTCCCGGGCGCCGCGGTCGTCTGCTATGTCAACTCCAGCGCAGAGGTTAAGGCGGAGAGCGACATCGCCTGCACGTCGAGTAACGCCATCGCCGTGGTTAAATCCCTTAAAGAGAAGGATGTCATCTTCGTTCCGGACAAGAACCTGGGAAGATACGTTCAGCTGCAGGTCCCCGACAAGAATATCATCCTCTGGGAGGGGTTCTGCCCGACGCATATAAGGGTTCAGGAAGAGGATATAGTGAAGGCGAAGGATCAGCATAAGGGCGCGGAGGTCCTTGCCCATCCTGAATGCAATCCCGAAGTGCTGGCGCTTGCAGACCACGTATGTTCGACGGCCGGCATGTTCACTTACGCCAAGAAGTCCCAGGCGAAGGAGTTCATCATCGCGACCGAATCGGGCATGCTCTATAAACTGCATAAAGAGAACCCGGGCAAGAAGTTTTATCTGCCGACGCCGCACCTCGTCTGCGCGAACATGAAGCTCATAACGCTGGGCTGGGTGGCGCACAGCCTTGAGAAGATGGTCTATGAGATAAAGGTGCCGGAAGATATCCGCGAAAAGGCCAAGAAGACGCTCGACAGGATGCTTGCAGTGACGGCCGAGAAGCCGGGCGCGGCAATAGCGGGGTATTAGAGATGGAAAAGCTGAAGGTCGGGATAATAGGATGCGGCGCGATGGGGAGCGAGATAGCCCGCGCATGCCAGGATAGATTGAGCGCTTCCGTTGATCTGGTCGCAATATGCGATATAGATGATAAAAAGGCCGGCGGGCTTAAAGCATCTCTTAAAAAGAAGGTTGAGATCCTGAAACTCGACGAACTCATAAAGGTTGCGGACCTCGTGGTCGAGGCCGCGAGCGCCGGGATATCCGCTACGGTCCTGGAGAAGTGTATCAAGGCGAAAAGGGACTGCCTGATCATGAGCGTCGGCGGCTTGATCGCTAAAGACGGACTTTTGAAAGAGGCCAACGATAAGGGCATAAAGGTCTACATACCGAGCGGCGCGTTGTGCGGCATCGACGGGCTGAAGTCGGCGTCCGGCGGCAGGGTAGAGTCGGTGACGTTGACGACGAGAAAACCGCCGAAGGGGCTCGAAGGCGCGCCTTATCTTAAGGAGAATAAGATAGACCTGAGCGGCGTTAAAGGAGAGATTGTGGTATTCGAGGGAACCGCTGCTGAGGCGGTGAAAGGTTTTCCGGCGAACGTCAACGTATCGGCCGTATTGTCACTCGCTGGGATAGGCGCCGAGAAGACGCGCGTGAGGATAATTACCTCTCCGGAATACACCAGGAATACGCACGAGGTCGAGATAACGGGCGATTTCGGCAGGATCAACACGAGGACTGAAAATGTGCCGTCGGCGAACAATCCGAAGACGAGCGCGCTGGCTATATATTCCGCGATAGCTACGCTCGAAGGCATCGCCAAGAGCGTCAGGATAGGGACGTAGAGGCCAGCGATGCGGCCGCTGACAAAAGCAGGCAATTACATATCGACGAGGATCGGCCGGGCGATAGCCGACTACCAGCTCATTGAGGACAAGGACAGGATACTGGTCGCCGTCTCAGGAGGAAAGGACAGCCTCGCACTACTATATCTCCTGAACGAGCGCAGGAAATGGGCGCCAGTCGACTATGAGCTCGTAGCAATGCATGTGGAGACCGATTACGACTGTTCCTCATCCAACAGGAAGAAACTTAAGAAGTTCTTTGAGAGTTGCTCCGTCAAATACCACTTTGAGAAGATAAAGATCCGCGACGGAGATAGGGAGAACTCCTGCTTCTGGTGCTCGTGGAACAGGCGGAAGGCGCTCTTTCTCGCGGCCGGCAGGTTTAAGTGCAACAAGGTAGCGCTCGGGCACCACAGGGACGACATAATAGAGACGCTGCTCCTTAACATATTCTACCACGGCGAGTTCGCGGCGATGAACCCGAGGCAGGAGCTCTTCAAGGGCAAGATAACCATAATAAGGCCTCTATGCCATGTCGAGGAGAAGGCCACGCGCAAGTTCGCGAAAGAGATGCGTTTTCCCGTCGATACGGAGGCCTGCCCGGCAGCGGAGGCGTCGAAGAGGCGGATGATGAAGAACTTCATATCGGATGTGGAGAAGGGTTGCAAGCACGTGAAGACGAATATCTTCAGAAGCATCGCGAGAGTGAAGGAAGAGTATATACAGGTCTAGGTAAAATATACATGTGAAGGGGGGTGAATCAAATGGCAGAGAAGGTCGCAAAAGTAGGCATAAAGCGCAAGAAGGGCTATCTGTACTACGTCGATAAGAAGGGTAATGTCGTCGAGACGAAGATGGCCAGAGGCAAGTCTAAGGGCGGCGGCGGCAAAGTCATCGCAAAGCCCGCAGTGAAGAAGGTGAAAGGCTACCTCTATTTCATCGATAAGAAAGGCGATGTTTCCAGAGCGAAGATGCTTGTTGGCGGAAAGAGGAAGAAGAGAAGGTAATATTCCGCTGTGAGCAGTTGCCACGCCCTTCCTCAAACCTTGTTCCACGGTTTGGGGAAGGGCGGTTTTTTTATCCCGCCGAAGTAGGGTAATACCGATTGCCGCATCGCTTGTGTTATTTATACTTATATGATAGGATTAGCCCATATATATGACCGGCCAGAATGTTATCCTCATAAAAGGCGCCAAAGAGCACAACCTCAAGAACATAGACCTCGAGATACCGCGCAATAAGCTTGTCGTGGTCACGGGCCTCTCCGGTTCCGGCAAGTCTTCGCTCGCCTTCGATACCATATACGCCGAAGGGCAGCGCAGGTATGTCGAGAGCCTCTCCAGCTACGCCAGGCAGTTCCTCGAACAGCTGCAGAAGCCCGACGTCGAATATATAGAGGGGCTCTCCCCGGCCATAAGCATAGAGCAGAGGTCCGCCGGATCCAACCCTCGCTCTACCGTCGGGACGCAGACCGAGATCTATGACTACATGAGGCTTCTATTCGCGCGCATCGGGACGCCCCATTGCCCCAAATGCCGCAAGCCCATACGCCGCCAGACGTCGCAGGAGATAGTGGAACAGATCATGGCTCTCGGCAAGGACGCGAACCTCCTGATACTGGCGCCTCTGGTCAGGGGCAGGAAGGGCGAATATAAGGATATCTTCCAGAAGGCGAAGAAGGACGGTTTTGTCAGGGTAAGGGTCGACGGAAAGATCTTCGAGCTCGACAAGGCAATAGAGCTCGATAAGAAGCGGAATCATACCATCGAGGTGGTCGTCGACAGGCTCGTGCTGAAGACCGATATAAGGAAGAGGCTCACCGACTCCGTCGAGACGGCGCTCGAGGCAGGCAATGGGCTCATCGTCGTATCCGTCGAGCTGCCGAAATCCCGGAATCCTGTGCCAGAGGCACAGGCCCAGAGTTTGACCGTTGCGGCCGCACCTTTGGTGCAGGATGATCGGACATTTCGGAGAAATGTCCAGATCAACGAGATCCTATTCAACGAAGAGTACGCCTGCGTCGAGTGCGGGATATCGCTCGGCGAGATCGAGCCGAGGATATTCTCATTCAACTCTCCTTACGGCGCCTGCCCGCTCTGCGGCGGCCTCGGCAACAAGATGGAGATAGACCCCGAACTCGTGATACCCAACAAATCGAAGCCGGTCATAGACGCCGTGGACGCCTGGAGGCGCGGCGGAAAGGGCCTCTATATCTATTACCGCCGGCTCCTGCGTTCGCTCGGCAATAAATACGGGTTCGACGTCCACACTCCGTTCAAGGACCTTCCCAAAGATATAAAGAAGCTAGTTCTCGGCGGGGAAGAGTCGGACGACTATTACGCCTTCGAGGGCGTAGTGCCTAACTTAGAGCGGCGTTTCCGCGAGACGGAGAGCGAGTTCATAAAGACGGAACTTAATAAATACATGTCGGTCCTGCCGTGCCCGGCGTGCAAAGGCGCGCGGCTTAAGCCCGAGAGCCTTGCGGTGAAGCTGAAAGGCAGGAATATCTACGAGGTCTCGAGCCTTTCGATAAAAGCGCTGAAGGCGTACCTGACAGGCCTCGAGCTTACCGATACCGAGCGCAAGATCGCCCACCAGGTCCTGAAGGAGATAAGCTCAAGGTTGCAGTTCATGATAAACGTGGGGCTCGACTACCTTACGCTCGACAGGCGATCTTCCACGCTATCCGGCGGAGAGGCGCAGCGAATACGACTGGCCACCCAGATAGGCTCGGGCCTTGTCGGGGTCATATATATCCTCGACGAACCAAGCATAGGCCTGCACCAGAAGGACAATTCGAAGCTTCTCGACACGCTCATCAGGCTGCGGGACATCGGCAACACGCTGATAGTCGTCGAACACGACGAGGCGACGATACGCGCAGCCGACCATATCATAGACCTCGGCCCCGGCGCCGGCGAACACGGCGGCAGGGTCTTGGTGAGCGGGAAGCTCAAGGATGTCCTCGATTCGAAAGAATCGCTTACCGGAAAATACCTGCGGGGCGAACTGAAGATAAATGTGCCGGCCTCGAGAAGGCGTCCGGCCGCTCGTCAGCTGAAGATAGTCGGCGCGACCGAGCATAACCTGAAATCGATCGACGTGGAGATACCTCTCGGCCTCTTTATCTGCATCACCGGCGTCTCCGGTTCGGGTAAGTCGACGCTGGTGGACGATGTGCTCTACAGGGCGCTGGCGAAAAGGTTCTACCGTTCGAAGGAGATACCCGGCGCGCACAAGCGCATAGAGGGGATGCAATTTATCGATAAGGTGATCGTCATAGACCAGTCTCCGATAGGCAGGACGCCGCGCTCCAACCCGGCGACCTACACCGGAGCCTTCGGGCCGATACGCGATATCTTCGCGAAGCTTCCGGAGGCGAAGATGCGCGGTTATAAGCCCGGCCGTTTCAGCTTCAACGTCAAGGGCGGAAGGTGCGAGGCGTGCACCGGCGACGGCATCAAGAAGATAGAGATGCACTTCCTTCCGGATGTCTATGTTCAGTGCGAGGTCTGCAAGGGCAAGCGGTTCAACGAACAGACGCTCGACGTCAAGTACAAAGGGCACTCGATAGCGGACTGCCTCGCCATGTCTGTCGAGGAGGCCCTCGGGCTATTTACCAACATACCGCCGATACGCAACAAGCTGCAGACGCTCTACGATGTCGGCCTCGGATATATAAAACTGGGGCAGTCGGCGACTACGCTCTCAGGCGGCGAAGCCCAGAGGATAAAACTGGCGACAGAGCTCTCAAAGACATCGACAGGCAGGACGTTCTACATACTCGACGAGCCGACGACAGGATTGCATTTTGCCGACGTCGACAAGCTCTTGAACGTCCTGCAGGCGCTCGTCAGCGGAGGCAATACCGTGCTCGTCATAGAACATAACCTCGACGTGATAAAGACGGCGGACTACGTCATAGACCTCGGCCCGGAGGGCGGCGATTCCGGCGGCGAGGTCGTTGCCGCCGGCACCCCTGAGGAGATAACCAGGAACAGGAAGTCCTATACAGGGCAGTATCTGAAAGAGGCACTGACATGAGCTTTAAGCTATCAGCTTTAAGCTGTAAGAAAAATCTCTGTGCACTTATTTTAATAGTGCTTTTTATCACAGGCGCCTGTGCCTATGCCGAAGAAGGCGCGGAGGAGTCTGATTTCGTATTCGCGAAGAAGGCGTTCGAGGACGGTTTTTATGACCTCTCCCAGCCAAGGCTCGAGGCCTTCCTGAAAGGCTACCCGCAGACCCACTATCTATACGAGGCGCATCTCCTGCTCGGCAGGTCCTACTATAAGCAGAATAACCTCGCCAGGGCGCTCGACGAATTCGAGATAGTGATGAGCGCTCCGGCCGGCAGCGCGTTCCAGGACGACGCGCTCTACTGGTCCGGCGAGGCTTATACGAAGAGCGGCGATTACAAAAAAGCGCTTGAATTGTACCAGAAGATGATAGACGCCTTCCCGGCGTCAAGATATGTCGGCTATGCCGTCTATTCGAAAGGATGGGCGTACTACAAGCTCGGCATGTTCGAGGACGCCGTAAAATATTTCAGGAACGTGGCGGCGAAGTATCCGTTTGAGAAGATGGCTCCGGACGCCCAGTTCAGGACGGCCGAGTGCGAGTACCTCCTCGGAAGATATGAGAACGCCGAGGCGGAACTTGCGAAGTTCGTCGAGAAGTATCCGGTCTCGGAAAATACCGCAGAGGCCTATTACATGAGCGGCGAGGCGAAGTTCTACCAGGGAAAGTATGCCGATTCGATAGCCTCTTTCGAGCGCGCTCTCGCGATCGCGCCGAAGGCAAAATGGGCGCCGTTCGCCGTATACCGGCTGGGAAGGTCTTTTTACCAGACGGGCGATTACGCCAGGAGTATAAAGGAGTTCGCGAGGTGCATGGAGACGACCGAGGATGATTTTCTCGGAGCGTCCTCTATGATGGGGCTCGTCCTCGATTACGAGAAGACCGGCAAGGATGAAGAGGCGCTGAAACTTTGCGACGAGATCATCACTAAATACCCGTCGAGCGAGTTTGCCCCGGAGGCCTATTACCGCAAAGCCAAGATGCTCTACAGCCGTAAGGATTACGCCCAGGCCCAGAGCGCGTGCAGGGAAGCGATAGAAAAGTTCCCGGAGTCGTCCTACGCGGACGAGCTGCGCTATGAACTCGGCTGGATATACACTTCTCAGGAAAAATATGATGACGCGATCAGCGAGTTCGCCCGGGTGGAGAAGGAGTCGAAAGATATAAATCTGAGATCGAGCTCCCTCTGCAAGATCGGCGATATCTATTTCGACCGTAAAGAGTATGCCAGGGCCGTTGAAAATTACGACATCGTCCTCGACAGGTATCCGGACAGTTTCTGGGCCGACTACGCCCAGTATCAGGTAGGCAACGTGCTGCTCTTGACGGAGAAGTACGACCAGGCGGTGCTGGCATATCAGAGCGCACTGGTCAACTTCCCGGGCACTAGCCTCAGGGGCAAGATAATCTTCCAGCTGGGCACGGCCTACTTCAGGAAGAGCGACTTCGAGCGCGCCGCCTCCGAGTTCACGGCATTCCTTAAAGAGTTCCCTTCCGGAGAGATGGTCGCGCAGGCAAAGATGTATCTGGCCAACTCGCTCTATAACCTGAGCAAATTTCCGGAGGCGTTTCCCATCTACAGGGAACTGGCCTCCGGATCCCTTGGCGCGGGCGACCTGAAGATGATGGCCGCCTATCAGACGGCCTGGTGCTATTACAGCATGCATAAGGAGACCGAGGCGGTAGAGGCGTTCGGAGCGTTCCTGAGGGATTACCCTGCGTCGGAGATGGAGATCGACGTCAGGTTCTGGTTCGGCGAGCACTACAGGTCCAAGGGCCTGTATGATAAGGCCAGGGAATATTTCCTGTCGATCCTGAAGGACTATCCCGCCAGCGACATGATAGAGGAGACTCTCTACCAGCTCGCGCTCATCTCGATGGATGAAGGCCGGACCGACGAGGCGGTTTCGCGCCTCGAGGAGCTGGCAGCAAAGTTCCCGGGTTCCAGCTCTGCGCGCGCCGCATACCGCAAGATAGCGAAATCGAAGAAGGAGAAGAAGGACTTCGACGGCGCGATAGAATATCTTGAGAGGTCGCTCACCGTAGATAACGACGAACTGAATGCCCAGACGCAGTATGAGATCGCCGAGTCCTATGAGGAGAAGCAGGAGCTCCAGAAGGCGGCGGAGGAGTACCTGAAGGTCTCGTACCTTTACTCAAAGGGCGTCTTCTGGTCGGTGAGGGCGATGCTTGCGGCGGCGCAACTCTTTGAGAGGATGGACTTACTTGACGAGGCAAGGCGGCTTTATGAGAAACTTGCCGCCATGGACGTGCAGGAGTCCGAATTCGCGAAGAAGCGTATGGAATGGCTCAAATGGAGAGATAAGAGATAGGCCTGCACATTTCTCTCGAAATGTGCGGCCATCCTATGCCACTGGCAAAAGGATAGAGGAGGATATATGTGGGACTTGATACAAAAAGGCGGGCCGATGATGTATCTTATCATACTCTCATCGGTGCTTGCCTTCGGCGTGGTCATAGAGAGGATATATCACCTTAGCAGGGCGAGGATAGATGCCGATAAATTCATGGACGATATCATGAACGTCCTCAAGCGGAATAAGATCATCGAGGCAATAGAACTCTGCAACTCGACGCCCGGCCCCATTGCCCATATCGTGAAAGCCGGGATCCTGAAACATGACCGCTCAAAACACGAGATAAAGGAGGCGATCGAAGAAGCGGGCCAGCTGGAGGTGCCGCGCCTCGAGAAACACCTTCCCGTCCTCGCGACGGTAGCGCACGTGGCGCCTCTCCTCGGGCTGCTCGGCACCGTCACGGGCATGATAAAGGCCTTCCAGGTCATACAGCAGAAGGCGTCCTCGATGGTTCCGGTCAACCCGGGCGATCTCGCCGGTGGCATCTGGGAAGCGCTATTGGCCACCCTGGCCGGCCTGTCGGTGGCTATCCCGACGTACGTCGCATACAATTACCTTGTGAGCCAGGTAGACAACCTCGTATACGATATGGAGCGCAGTGCCACAGACCTCACCAACATGCTTTCGTCGAGAAGGGATACGTATGAAGTTTAAGCGGCGGCTGAAGATAGAGAAGGGGATGGTGGATCTGACGCCGCTGGTCAACGTCTTCTTCCTCCTTCTCATATTCTTCATATTCACCTCGAGTTTCATATTCCAGCCCGGGATAAGGGTGAGCCTGCCGAAAGCGATCACGAGCGAGGTCATACAGGAAGGCGGAGTGGTGCTCGTAATAACGAAAGGCGACAAGATCTATCTGAGCGACAGGGAGATATCGCGCGATGAGCTTGCGTCGAAGCTGCGGCTTATCGCGAAAGAGAAGGGGTCTCTCCTCATAAAGGCGGATTCAAGCGCGTCCCTTGGCTGCGTCGTCGAGATATGGGACACGTGCCGAAGAGAAGGGGTGTCGCAGGTCAACATAGCGACGGGCAAATGAGTACGGTCGAGACGGTAAAGAGCGTGCGGTTCTCCGGTTACAGGATATTTGTGCTGGCAATCCTATTTTCATTCGCCTGGCACGTATTCTGGCTATCGGCGATAAAGGTAGTTGCCGCTCCGCTCGGCCCGTCTCAAGCCAGGTTCTCGAAAGTGTCATTTCTGGGGCAGATACTCGCCAAGGTGGGACTGGAGGTGCGGGCTCAGCCGGCGCCCCTTTCATTACTGGAAAAGCGTTATCTCGCAGCTTCCGCCAGGCCCGGCAAAGGCTCGGAGCAGACCATGCAGGTCCAGGGTGCAAAATACGAGGGCCGGGACGCATCCTGGGAAGCCGACGGGAAGATGGTCTATCTGGTCGGCGAGGCCGTCAGCGGGGCTAAGGTGGAGCCGGATTACGTTTCCGAGTGAGCAAAAAGTCATGACGGCCCAGATTTTGACAAGGCAAAATCTGGGCAAGGACATCGCCTGAAAGTCCAAAATTTTCTCTGTAAAATTTTGGGCAGGCCCTTGACCATAGCACATTATTATGATAAGATTAACTATAAGCTGGCTAATCTTCTTCTATACCCTATCATCGGTTATAATATTAATTATTATATGGATTATATCCAATTATAAGGAAATGAAGAGGGTGGCTCCTAAAGAGTTTAACCATATCTGGAAGTGCTCGGTCTGTTTCAATGATTATGTAGATTCGAAGCACGAGGATATTTCAGTCTGTCCTTTATGCGGAAGCTACAATAAGAAAGACGAAAAGGGGGTGTCGGTATGATTACCGAGATAGGGATCACGGCAGGCGATATATGGCATTATCTTGATCAGCATGGAAAGAGCCCTCTATCGAAGATCTTAAAGGGGATAGATACTGAAAGAGACAGAGTGCTGATGAGCATCGGCTGGCTCGCCAGGGAGGGCCATGTCATAGTAGAGGGCTCGAGCCCTGACTACCAGGTATATTTGAGAAGGTAACTGCAGTCTGAATTTACGGGGGTAAATTTCAGGAGGTTTCAAATGGTGGAAGAGAAGAAGAGCCATAGAGACGAAGAGCAAGTTCCAATAGTCCCTCCTTTAAAAGTGCTTGGCCAGAAGACGATCAATAAGCGTTTCGGCTGGTGGTCCGCCGTCGTCCTTGTGGAGAGCTACGGCCGCAAGCAGGTTTGCTTCTATCTCTGGCAGAAGAGAGAAGAGGGCGGCTGGAAGCGCAAGCAGAAGTTCGCCATCCATAACCAGGAGGACTGGGAGCTTATACAGGACGCTGTCGACGGGATGATAAAAGAGCTCACGTAGTCCGTTGACGGTGACGATGCCCGATAGGATAAGGCTTGTATACTCGAAGGACTACGCTGTCGATATCGGAAACCACGTCTTTCCAACCTCAAAATACAATCAGATAAAAGAACGCCTCCTAAAAGAATCCGATCTCCGAAAGCGCCTCGAATTCGTCAGGCCCGACCCGGCATTGGAAGAAGATATCTTGCTGGTCCACGAAAAGGCGTATCTCGGTAAGCTGAAGAACGGTACGCTGAGCAGAGAGGAGATATTCAGTCTGGAGCTGCCGTATTCCAAGGAGCTCTTCAGGGCGTCGCTCATCTGCTGCGGCGGGACCGAGATGGCATGCGACATAGCGCTCTCTGACAGGCTGGGCATACATATAGGAGGAGGCTTCCACCACGCGTTCCCTGACCATGGCGAAGGGTTCTGCGTCCTGAACGATGTAGGAGTCGCGGTCCGGCGCGCTGTAAAGAAGAAACTCGTGAAGAAGGCGATGGTGATCGACTGCGATCTCCATCACGGCAACGGGACGGCCGCTATATTCGCCGGCGATCCGGATGTCTTCACCTTCTCGATACACCAGAAGAATAACTACCCGTTCCATAAGCCGGCATCGGGCCTAGACATAGGATTGCGCGACAGGGCGAGCGACAGCGAGTACCTTGGCGCGCTGCATGAGAATATACCCAAGATCATAAGCGATTTCAAACCCGGTCTCCTCATGTATGTAGCCGGCGCCGACCCTTATAAAGATGACAGGATCGGCGGCCTCGCCCTCACAAAGGAAGGGTTGAGGAAGCGGGACGAGTTCATATACAACCAGGCCATACACTACGCTATACCAATAGCTGTGGTCCTGGCAGGCGGCTACGCGATCGATGAGGCCGACACGGTCGATATCCATTACAATACGATCACGACCGGGCTCAGACTGTTTTACGCGAGGGGATAAAATTTTTTGCACCAGCATGGAGGCGGTTACCCTTGGGCGCCCGCTTCCGCTTGTCGCTCGCTCAGATTAGGCATCTTCGCTCGCTGTTATGTGAAATTTCGATAGCCGCTGAACCCGGACTACCGTCTTTCTGTTGACAGGTTTCATCGGCTTTGCTGGATCGCCATAAGGAATCGAAATTTCACAAAAGTCGCTCCAGCGAGCGCCCAAGGGTTCCACCACCCCATGGGTGCGAAAAATTTTACTATTGGAACGGATAGAAATTATTACGGGTGACACTCCCGAGCCTTTTTTCATGGAAGAGGCGGTCCGGGGTGGGGTTTATCACGCTCTACCGGTGTTGCATTCTAGGGTTAGAGGTACGTGCAAGAGTCGGACACAGCCTCTTATAGAACAAAAGGCGAGGGAGCGGCAGGCCCCGTAATAATTTCTATAAGGGAGCGGCAGGACCCGAAGAAATTTTTGCTGTAGGAGCGGCAGGATGAAGAAAAAATTCGCGGCGATATTCGTTACATGCAGTTCACGCAAAGAGGCGGATGCCATCATAGATTCGCTCCTCAGGAAGCGCCTCGTCGCCTGCGCCAGCATGATAAGCGGCATAGTTTCCCGTTTCTGGTGGAAGGGCAGGATAGACAAGGCCTCAGAGGTCCTCGTCATGCTGAAGACGAGGAGTGCCAACTTTAAAAAAGTCGAGCGGGAAGTGAGGCGCCTCCACAGTTATGAGGTGCCGGAGATCGTGATGCTGCCGGTCGCAGCCGGAAGCAAGGCGTATCTCGGTTGGATAGACGATACGGTGGTGTAAAGAGGAGAAGATCAGATGAGAAGGATCCTGGCGGTCTTTGGCGTTATCGTTTTCTTTGCATCTGTTCTTCATGGTGAGGATATGGCCAAGATACGTTTGCCGGAACCGAAGGTAAAGGGGAATGTCTCGGTAGAAGAGGCGATAGAGATGCGCCGCTCTGTCAGGGGATATAGTTCAAGGGAGATCCCTCTCGAGGATATTTCCCAGCTACTCTGGGCCTGTCAGGGCATCACCGACAAGGCAAGGGGGCTGAGGGCATCGCCGTCAGCCGGCGCGCTCTATCCGCTCGAGATATACCTCGTGAAGAAGGACGGGATATTCCACTATATACCTGATGGCCATCTACTGGAGAAGGTGGCGGATAAGGACGTGCGTGGCGAGCTGGCTCAAGCGGCTTACTCTCAGGGGTATGTAGCAGAGGCGCCGATAGGCATCGTCATAGCCGCGATTTATGAGAGGGTGATGTCCAAGTACGGCGAGCGCGGCATCCGCTATACAGATATGGAGGCGGGGCACGCCGCAGAGAACGTATTCCTGCAGGCGAAGGCGCTAGGCCTCGACAGCCTGCCTGTCGGCGCGTTCGGCGACGCTGCAGTGGCGAGGATTTTGGGCTTGCCAAAAGATACGAAGCCGTTGTATATTCTACCGGTCGGATACAAGAGATAATATGATGATCATTTTGTCCCTCGCCTAAGCATTCAAAAATTTCCTTCGTAAATTTTTGAATAGGCTTCGGGACGAAAATTTCGGAGAAATTTTCTGGGGCTGTAGTAAAGTGGTATTACGCAGCGTTCGCAACGCTGAGTCACGGGTTCGACTCCCGTCAGCTCCACCATATCAACTGCTGTTTGACTGGTGTTTTATAAGGTAAAGTCAGGAGAGTCGAAGCGAGGCCGCGCCGAGCGAATAGCGAGGAAAAGCGCTATGCGCGACAGCGGCCGAGCTGGCGACGGAGCCGAGCTCTGCGAGGCAAAGTCGCCGACTCCCGTCAGCTCCACCACTAGAACGTTCGGGCTCCGGGGCCAAAAAGTATGAAAAGAACTATTTTCGTTCTAATGCTGCTCCTCGCGTCACTCGCGTATGCCGGTGACGTGAAGGAGGCGGACCTGGCGGGGAGCTGGTATCCGGCCTCAAAGGAAGAGTTGAGCCGCCTTCTCCAGGGTTATCTCGATAAGGCGCGGCCTGAAAAGATCGACGGCAATATATTCGCCATCATATCTCCTCACGCGGGCTACCAGTTTTCTGCTCCTGTAGCCGCTTACGGTTACAAGCTTGTCGAAGGCAGGAATATAAAGACGGTCATCCTCTTGGGGTTCAGCCACAGGCGCCCTTTCCAGGGGATATCGATCTATGATAAAGGCGCCTTCCGCACGCCGCTCGGTGAGATCACCGTCGACACGAAACTCGCGTCTCAGATAGCGGCAAATAGCCCCAATATCCGTTTCTATCCAGCTGCTTTCGAAGAAGAGAACTCCGTAGAGATGCAGATACCTTTTATTCAGACAGTTCTGAAAGGCGCCTCGATCGTCCCGATCGCTTTCGGGGGGCAATCTTTTGAGGATGCCGAGATCCTCGCCGGCGCCCTGGCATCAGCGCTTAAAGACAGGGATGATTACCTGATAGTGGCGAGCACCGACCTTTCGCATTATCATCCGTATGACGAGGCGAACGCCATAGACAAGCACATGATGACGCTTCTTGATATAAAGAAGGTGAGAGAGCTTTTTGAGGAGGCGCGGCTCGGCATATGCGAGCTCTGCGGCATCATGCCGGTGACCGCTACGCTGTTGGCCGCTCAAAAGCTCGGATTCGGCAACGTCAAGGTCCTGAAGTATGCGAATTCCGGGGACACTTTCGGCGATAAGTCGAAAGTCGTAGGATACTTAAGCGCTGTGGTATATAGCGCCGGAGCCGGGACTAATGACCCGGATCCCGTGACCATGCAGAAGGGGGAATCCCGCATGTTGTTGAACGATGCCCAGAGGAAGCGTTTGCTGCAGATCGCCAGGGGGTCTATCACGAGTTACGTCAGGGATGGCAAGGCAGGGAGTTTTACGGAGAAAGACCCTGTTCTTAACGAGCCGATGGGCGCCTTTGTAACGCTACACGAGAAGGGCGAGCTGCGGGGCTGCATAGGCAACATGGTGGGGCAGGGGCCGCTGTATAAGACCGTAGCCGACATGGCGATACAGTCGGCGACAGGTGATCCGCGGTTCCCGGTGCTTTCGCCGGCCGAGATAGATAAGGTCGATATCGAAATATCGGTCCTGTCGCCCATGAAGAAAGTGTCCGGCCCTGAAGAGATAAAGGTGCCCGGCCACGGCGTCATGGTGAGGCGCGGTTTCAGGAGCGGCGTCTATCTGCCGCAGGTGGCGACGGAGACGGGATGGAATAAGGAAGAGTTCCTGACCAGCCTGTGCGCGCATAAAGCAGGGCTTGCGCCGGACGCGTGGAAAGATCCGGCGACAGATATTTATGTGTTTACTGCCGAAGTGTTCGGAGAAAAGCCTGCCCCGCCGGCAGGCAGGAAGGAGTCAAAATGAAAGATAAAGGGTTGGTGATAGGAGCGATCGCAGTGGTGGCCGTCGTGATCATAGGTGTTGTTTTCATGGCCAAGCCAAAGGCGCCTAAGCCGGCTGCGCCCGCAGCCGCCACCGCCAAGGCAGGGAAGGTCATGCCGGCGCCGGCAAAGAAGGCCCTGTCAAAGGATATGGGCGGCCTTACGGTAAAATTACAGGGAGCCAATGACAAAGACCTCGCCGTAAGGATAAAGGCGTTCAAGGCGGTGGACTCGAGGTCGAGCGTGCTGGTGAAAGCGTTTGGTTCCAATGTGATGCAGGAGCTCACGCCCGGCGCGTACGACTTGGAGCTGGAGACGCTGCCGGCCAAGATATACAAGGGGATAAAAGTTTCTAAGGGGCGGGAGTCTGTTGAGAATCTCGGCCGCGTGACAGGGACTCTAGAGGTTAAGGTCTTGAATTCCGCCAAGAAACCGGCATCATATCCTATCAGGGTCCTTTACGCAAAGACCAATGTGGCGGCAGCCGGTTCTGCGAACAGGCCGATGGAGATAGTAGCCGGTATTTACGATATAGAGATAGTCTCAATGCCAAGGCAGGTCAGGAACGACGTCAGGATAGACGCCGGCAAGGTCGCCTCTGTCGATATAGGCACGGCAGGAAGGCTTGTCGTAAAGGCCGTCAGCGAAGAGGGTAAAGAGGTGAGGGGTTACGTGCGCGTAAAGAAGACGGAGAACGGCGAGCTCGTCACGTCGTCGGCGGCCAATAAGCCGATAGAGCTTCTGCCCGGTTCTTACATGGTAGAGTCCACGTCCACTCCGATGCAGACGAAGAAGGACGTTATTATAAAAGCCGGCGAGGAGACGGTGGTGGAGTTCGTCCTTCAGGCGCCTCCTGCGCCTGCCCCCAGGCCTGTCGCGCCGCCGAAACCGGCAGCAGCGGCACCGGCTAAGAAGCCCGGAGCATAGTGGGCCGTTTTTACGTCCCTAAAGAGTCGGTAAAGGGCAATACGATAGTCATAGGAGGTGAAGAGGCACATCATATCATAGATGTGATGCGCCTCAAGCCTTCTGACGGGATAGTCGCGTTCGACGGGACCGGCAGAGAGTATGCCGGCGTCATAAGATCGGTAAATAAGAAGTCCGTTGTCATAGATATAGTCCGCACGCTCGAGCCTGCCGCCAAGAGAAGCGTGAATATAACTCTTATCCAGGCGATACCTAAAAAGGCGAAGATGGACTATGTGGTCGAGAAAGCGACCGAGCTCGGCGCATCCGCCGTCATCCCTGTATTTACACAGCGGACCATCCCTGACTGGGACGATGAGAAGAAGGTCTCCTGCGCGGAAAGGTGGCGCAAGATAGCCCTGGAGGCTTCCAAGCAATCTTCGCGGACAGAGATACCAAAAGTCTCCAGCATAAAGGACTTCTCCGGATCGATAAGAGATGCCGCTGATTGCGACCTCGCCCTCATAGCGACACTGGCGGACGGAGCCGTCGGATTGAGGAACGCGATCGCAGGTTTTAAAGGTCATACGATAGCCGTTGCGATAGGCCCGGAGGGCGACTTCACTCCTGAAGAGGTGAAGGAAGCCATGGCCGCAGGCTTTAAGCCTGTCAGCCTTGGCCCGAGGGTCCTGAAGAGCGACACTGCCGGACTCGCTGTCCTGGCGATATTGGATTATGAACTCTCAAAGTGATACCAAAAAAAGATTCCATCTCCACACGCTGGGATGCAAAGTAAACCAGTACGAATCCCAGGCGATGCGGGAGTCTCTGCTCAGCGCCGGTTTTGAGGAGGCCTCTTCCAGGGACCTCGCCGACGTATACGTGATCAATACCTGCACCGTCACCGAGAAGGCGGACAAAGAGTCCCGCTACATGGTGAGCGTATTCCGCAGAGCGAATCCGGAGGCCAGGATCGTCGTTACGGGGTGTTATGTTGAAAAGGACGCAGGAGAGATAGCGTCGATCCCAGGCGTGTCGTATATATTAAAAAATGCCCAAAAAGGAATTCTTGCAGACATCCTTGCCGGCACGCCAACGATCCGCAGCTTAAAGCCGGCAGCCGGCGCTTCTCCTTCTCCCAGGATAACCGGCTTCAAAGACCATGCCAAGGCTTTTGTGAAGGTCCAGGACGGCTGCGAGAACAGGTGCGCTTATTGCAAGGTCCCGCTGGTCAGAGGGCCTTTAAGGTCGCGTCCTCTGGATGATATCAAGAACGAGGTAGAGGGGCTTGTAAAGAACGGTTTCAGGGAGATAGTCCTGACAGGCATATGCCTCGGCGCCTGGGGCAGGGATTTTTTCCCTGCGCAGATGGCTAATACCTTCGGCATGGCAGGCGCTTCGCTTACCGATGTCATCAGGGCGCTGGACGGGATAAGCGGGGATTTCAGGATAAGGTTGAGCTCGATAGAGCCCAGGTATGTCACAGATGAGCTTATAGTCCTTATAAGATTAAATAGAAGGATATGCAGGCATCTTCACATACCGCTCCAGTCAGGCGACGATGAGATCCTGAAGAGGATGAACCGCCCGTATACCGCGGAAGGATACAGATCGCTCGTGGAGAAGGTCAGGTCCGGCATAGATGAAGTGGCAATAACGACGGATGTCATGGTGGGCTTTCCCGGAGAATCGGCCGCACATTTTAAGAATACCCTCGATTTCGTTAGGGCGCTGGCGCCTGCGCGGACGCATATCTTCACCTTCAGCAAACGGGCCGGGACCGCCGCTTACGGCATGGAAGGCGGCATCGACCCTTATGTGGCAAAGAAGAGGCACTACGACATGGAGGGAGTTGCGCTCAATGCCTCTTACCTGTACGCAAAAGCCTTTGTAGGCAGGGTGGCAAAGGTCCTGGTCGAGAACAAGAGAGAGAAGGATTCAGGCCTCCTTACCGGATACTCGGACAATTATATAAAAATCCTCTTCTCAGGTCCGGACGGTTTGATGGGACGGATAGTCCCGGTCAGGATAATCGAGACGGATCCGGCCAAAACTACAGGTGTTTATGAAGAGTGACGGCGTCAGCGTAATAATTGCGGTATGGAACCAGCTCGGCTATACGAAGCTCACTGTAGAGTCGATATTGAAGAATACAAAGCCGCCATTTGAGCTCGTGATAGTCGATAACGGCTCAAAACCGAACGTGAAGGCCTATTTCGATTCCCTGAAAGGCGCAGCCGACATCACTTACATAAGGAACGAAAAGAACCTCGGCCCGATAAGGGCCATCAACCAGGGCATGTCATCGGCCAGGTACAACTATCTGGCGGTAATGCATAATGATGTGGTCATATTCGAAGATGACTGGTTCGGTAAGATACGCTCCGCCATGGAGAAGGATCCCAGGATAGGGATAGCAGGGCTTGCCGGCCGCAAGGAGATCTATAACACCGGCTGTGTCAACGAGGCGAGCCTTAAACACAACCTGCAGAACGAGGAGGACCTCGGCCCGGCTATGGAAGAGGATGTGGCTGAGGTGGCAGTGGTGGACGGCCTCTGTTTCGTTATAAAAAGAGAGCTATTGGAGAAGATAAGCGGCCTCGACGAGACCTACGGCTACATGCACTGTTATGACCTGGACCTGTCGTTGCAGAGCATACAGGCCGGCTATAAGAACGTCATCGTCAAGGTTGAGGCCATGCATGTGGGAAACGGCGGCAGGACGCGGAACATGAAGGGATACAGGGAGATCGTAAGGGACGACTACGGCCTTTTAAAGAAGAACTGCAAGATATTCAGCCGCAAGTGGGCCCACATGCTCCCTTTAAAGGTATGAAACCCGGTTGCCGCAGGCCTCTAACTCGAAAATATTCTTGACAAAAGCCAGTTTACATATAGAATAGCTTAAGTTTTACAGAAAAGGATGTTATGAGGCTTAAAGATAAGGTGGCGCTGGTAACGGGCGGCGCCAGGGGCATAGGCAGGGAGATAGCGCTCCTCTTCGCGAGGGAGGGCGCTGACATCGCCTTATGCGATGTCAATGCGGAAGCCCTGGCAAGCACACAAAAAGAGATAGCGGCGCTGGGCCGAAAGGCTCTCATCGGCACCGTCGACGTCACAAATGCCGGACAGGCGGACGAATTCACCCAGAAAACGCTTGACAAATTTAGCAAAATCGATATACTTATTAACAACGCAGGCATTACGAGGGACGGATTGCTCGTCAGGATGTCAGAAGCTGACTGGGATCTCGTCCTGGCCGTAAACCTTAAGGGCGCATTTAACTTTACCAAGGCCGTTTCGAAGATAATGATGAAGCAGAGGGACGGCAGGATAGTTAACATGGCCTCTATAATAGGTATAATGGGTAATGCCGGCCAGGCCAATTACGCCGCTTCCAAGGGCGGCCTGATAGCGTTCACGAAGACTGTCGCCAAGGAGCTTGCATCGAGGAACGTAAGGGCCAACGCGATCGCGCCGGGTTTCATACAGACGGAGATGACCGCGAAGCTTTCTGACAATGTAAAAAGCGAGATGCTCAAGTTCGTGCCGCTCGGCAAACTCGGGACGGTTCAGGATGTTGCGAATCTCGCATTATTTTTGGCAAGCGACGATTCATCTTATATAACCGGTCAGGTAGTTCAGGTGGACGGCGGAATGGTGATGTAGCTTTTAACAAGGAGGAGGAAAAAGTGGAAGTATCTCAGGACAAGGTCAAACAAATCATAGCGGACCAGCTTGGCGTGAAGAAAGAAGAAGTCACCGACGGCGCGAAGTTCGTGGATGATCTGGGAGCGGATTCTTTGGACACGGTCGAGCTCGTCATGGCACTTGAAGAGGAGTTCGGCATAGAGATACCGGACGAGGAAGCCGAAAAGCTCGCCACTGTCGGGGATGCTCTGAGATACATCGAAGAGAAGGCCAGTAAGTAAACACCTCTGATGCTTAATAAGAGACGAGTAGTCGTAACCGGCCTCGGTGTCGTATCCCCGATCGGCAATACGATCCATGATTTCTGGAAGTCGATACTCGAAGGCAGGAGCGGCGTAAAGCGGCTTTCAGCGTTCGACCCGAGCCATTTTACCTGCAAGATAGCGGCAGAAGTAAAGGACTTCAACCCCGCCCAGTACCTATCCCCTAAAGAGATGAAGCGAATGGACCGTTTTGTCCAGTTCGCGGTCGTTTCGGCCAAGATGGCCCTGGCCGACTCCAAGCTCGACTTGTCAAAGGAAGACCCCACCAGGATAGGCGTTCTTATCGGCTCCGGCATCGGCGGTCTCCACACGGTTGAAGCGGAGCATAGCCAGTTCCTCAAGCTGGGTCCTGAAAAGGGGCCCGACAGAATATCCCCGTTCCTTATCCCCATGCTCATCGTTAACATGGCTTCCGGACAGGTCTCCATCACGCTCGGCCTTAAGGGGCCGAATTCCACCGTAGCGACAGCGTGCGCCACGGGCAACCATGCCATAGGGGATGCGCTGAGGATAATCCAGAGGGGTGAGGCCGATGCCATGATGTGCGGCGGGTCTGAGGCAGCTATTACTTACATGGGTTTCGGCGGTTTCTGCGCCCTAAAGGCGCTCTCCACGGCTTATAACGATTGCCCGGAGAGGGCCTCCAGGCCTTTTGACAAGAACAGGGACGGTTTCGTGATCGGAGAAGGCTCTGGAGTGGTATTCCTGGAGGAGATGGAGCATGCCGTGAAGCGCAACGCCCCGATCTACTGCGAGGTGATAGGTTACGGCATGTCGGGCGACGCATACCACATGACAGCGCCGGACCCGCAGGGTGACGGCGGTGTGAGGTGCATAAGGGCTGCCATCAAAGACGCCGGTATAAAACCGGAAGAGATAGATTACATAAACGCCCACGGGACATCCACCATTTATAATGATAGGATAGAGACGCTTGCGATAAAGAAGGTCTTCGGCGACCATGCGAGAAAAGTGGCGATAAGCTCCACTAAGTCTGTGATGGGCCACCTATTAGGGGCCGCGGGCGGCGTAGAGATGATCGTATGCTCCCTGGCCATAAAGGACGGCATCATACCGGCCACCATAAATTACGAGACGCCGGACCCCGAGTGCGACCTCGATTATGTGCCAAACAAGCCGCGTGCCGCCAAGATAAAAGTTGTCATGTCGAACGCGTTGGGTTTCGGCGGGCATAACGCCACGCTTATAGTGAAGAAGTTCTCGCAATAATTTCCCGCAGATTTTCGCGATAAGTCTCTCCGAAGCCCCGCACAGTCTACTCGTAGCGGCGGAGGAGGATAAAATCAAAGGAGACGATATATGGATTATCTATTTAATGAACAGCAGAAGATGATACAGGACCTGGCGCGAAAGATTGCCCAGGAGAAGATAAAGCCTGTCACCGCCAAATACGACGAGTCGGAAGAGTTCGCGTGGGAGATCATGAAGGTGATCACCGACAGCGACCTCTTCGGCGTTTACATACCGGAGCAGTACGGCGGGCTGGGCGGCGGCATCACCGAGATGTGCATAGTGGCCGAGGAGTTCTCCAGGGCCTGCGGCGCCATCGCGCTCGGCTTTGCCGGCACAGGGCTCGGCACGTTTCCAATACTCCTCTACGGAAGCGATGAACAGAAGAAGAAGTATCTGCCCCGGATAGCGAAAGGCACGATCGCCGCCTTCTGCATCACCGAGGCCGAGGCCGGTTCGGACGCCGGTTCCATCAAGACTTTTGCGCGCAAGGATGGCGACTCCTATATCCTGAACGGCACCAAGCAGTGGATCACGAACGCGGGCGAGGCCGATATCTACACAGTTATCGCCATGACCGACAAGACAAAGGGAGCGCGCGGCGCGACCGCCTTCATCGTGGAGAAGGGCATGAAGGGCGTGGAGTTCGGGCAGAAGGAGAAGAAGCTCGGCATACGCGCTTCCGCGACCCGCGAGGTCATATTCACCGATTGCAGGGTTCCCAAGGAGAATGTCATCGCGCGGGAGGGTATGGGATTCATAGTAGCGATGAAGACTTTCGACTCGTCTCGCCCAGGCGTGGCGGCGCAGGCCGTCGGCATAGCTCAGGGTGCCTTGGACGAAGCCCTCAGCTATTCACGTAAGAGGGTCCAGTTCGGCGTTCCGATATCGAGCTTCCAGGCGATACAACACATGCTCGCCGACATGGCGACGCAGACCGAGGCCGCCAGAGCGCTCGTCTATGCTTCGGCCAGGATGATAGACGCCGGAGTGAAGAACGTGGCTAAAGAGTCGGCGATGGCAAAACTCTTTGCAAGCGACACCGCGATGAAAGTCACAGTAGACGCCGTCCAGATATTCGGCGGCTACGGCTACATGAGAGAATACCCGGTAGAGAAGTACATGAGGGACGCGAAGATAACGCAGATATACGAGGGCACCAACCAGATACAGCGCAACGTCATCGCCGCTAACCTCATCAAAGAGAGCATCAAAGCCGAATAATGAACATAATCGTCTGCATCAAGCAGGTCCCCAATACCACCGACGTAAAGATCGATCCCGTCACCAATACGCTTATCCGGGACGGCGTCGAAAGCGTCATCAATCCGTTCGACGCCTATGCCATCGAAGAGGGCGTGCGGTTAAAAGAGCGTTTCGGCGGCAAAGTGACCGTCGTAACGATGGGCCCGCCGCAGGCAGAGACTGCCCTCAGGGAAGCGATCTCGCTCGGCTGCGACGAGATCGTCCTCGTGAGCGACCGCAAATTCGCCGGCTCAGACACATGGGCGACGAGTTACACGCTCTCCTGCGCCATAAAGAAACTCGGAGATTTTGACATCATACTCTGCGGCAAGCAGGCCTCTGACGGAGATACCGCCCAGGTCGGCCCAGGCATATCCACTCACCTCGACATCCCGCAGGTGACCTACGTGAAGAAGATAGAGGAGATAAAGGACAGTAAGGCGAGGGTCGAGCGCATGACAGAAGAGGGCTACGACATAGTGGAGACGCCGCTACCGTGCCTTTTAACGGTCGTCAAAGAGATAAACACCCCGCGCATGCCTTCGTTGAAAGGGATGATGAGGGCAAAGTCGGCCCAGGTAACTAAGTGGACTGCCGCAGATATAGAGTGCGATCCGAAGTCGATAGGGCTCGACGGCTCGCCGACGCGCGTCGTCAAGATATTCACCCCGGCTCCCAGGAAGGGCGGCGAGATGATAAAAGGGGAGACCGGCCAGGTCGCCCAGGAACTGGTGCAGCTTCTAAAGGACATAGTCATCTGATATGGCAGGCTCGATCACCGTCATACTGAATAAATGCACAGGCTGCACGCTCTGCGTGAAGGCGTGCCCGTTCGGCGCCATCACCATGGCGAATAAGAAGGCCGTCATCGACATGGCCAAGTGCACGCTCTGCGGCGCCTGCGTCCCGGCCTGCAAATTCTTAGCCATCGAGATTAAGAAGGACGATGCTCCGGCCACGAAGGACCTCAGTTCCTACAAGGACGTCTGGGTCTTCTGCGAGCAGAAGAAAGGCGTAATACAGACGATATCGTTTGAACTCCTGGGCGAAGGGAAGAAGCTTGCGAAGAAACTCGGCGTGAAACTCTGCGCCGTCATATTGGGCCATGATATAGAATCGAAGATAGCGGAGCTTTCCAACCGCGGCGCCGACAAGATATACATCGTCGAAGACCCTGCGCTCAAGTCTTACCAGGACGATCCATACACGGAAGTCCTCGTCAACTTGGTCGAGGAGTATAAGCCCGAGATAATCCTCTGCGGCGCGACGGTCATAGGCAGGAGCCTCGTGTCGAGGGTCGCGGTGAAGATAGACGCGGGCCTCACGGCCGATTGCACAGGCCTCGATATCGATGAAAAAGAGAAGCTCCTCCTTCAGACCCGTCCGGCCTTCGGCGGCAACATCATGGCCACCATCATAACCCCGAACCACAGGCCCCAGATGGCGACGGTCCGGCACAAGGTCATGAAAGAGGCCGAGATGCACAAGTCGCACAAGGCAGAGGTCATCAGGAAGAAATATTCGCAGAGCGTCATGAAGTCCAGGACGACGCTGCTCGATATAGTGGAAGAGATAGAGGAGACGGTCAACCTCGCAGAGGCGGATATCATCGTCTCCGGCGGCCGCGGCCTGGGCGGCCCTGGGAACTTCTCGCTCATAAAGGAGCTTGCCAAGGCGCTTGGCGCCGCAGTGGGCTCCTCGAGAGCTGCAGTAGATGCGGGCTGGATGCCGTATTCGCACCAGGTCGGGCAGACAGGGAAGACCGTATGCCCGAAGCTCTATATCGCCTGCGGTATAAGCGGCCAGATCCAGCACCTCATAGGCATGCAGTCCTCTAAAGTCATCGTAGCCATCAATAAAGACCCCGACGCGCCCATCTTCAAGGTCGCCACATATGGTATAGTCGGCGACATCTTCGAGATCCTACCCGCACTCACCAAGGAATTTAGGAAAGTCCTCAAGAAGTAAATACCCAATTGTTAAGAGTTCCAAAAGCAAGCTCTCCAAGCCTTGTTTTATCAAAATAATAATGTAAACTTAATATTAGGAGGAATATAAATTGATTAGGCGCTAGATATTCCAAAAAGACGCTAGGTGCAGCATAAAGACGCTAGATATAATGAGGAGGTTATATCGGGCAGGAATTTTTTTTGGGTGGATAATTTAAGGATTTAAAAAGAATACGACGGAAACCAAAGGTATAGATATATGTTAGACGCTAGATCTGATACCTACGTTTTTGCCATGAATAGGCCATTTAAGGTGCTCGTGAGTTTGGTCACCTTGGTGGCCTTTTTGTTTAATGTCGTCTCATACGATTTGGCCTGGGCCGCCAGAGATTCTGCGGGGCTTCCTAGCGTCGGCTCTGAAAGGGCTGGCGGTCTGGGCTCAATTAAGGAGTTGAGGGTCGATACATTCATGCTGCCAGCGTATCTCGGCACCGTCCAGTATGCGTCCTCCGCAGACCACGGCGCAGCCGACACCGTCGTCCATATCCAGGACGCCCACTGCAATTACGCCGCCCAGAAGAAGATAGCCGAGATAATAGACTACCTGAACAGCGAATACGGGATAAATACCGTCAACCTCGAGGGCGGCGCCAAAGAGTACGACCTGAACATATTCACCGATATCGGCGACAAGGTCGTGCGCGAGAAGGTCGTCGACCACTTCGTAAATGAGGGCACGGTGAACGGCGCCGAATATTTCGCCGCCAACAATCCCGAAAAGGTCACCCTCTGGGGCATAGAGGATCCATCGTTATATTTAAAGAACCTCAACGTCTACAAGGATTCCCTTGCCCATAAAGAGGAGGTGGACAAAGTACTGAAGTCGCTCGGCCATATCCTTTCGAACTTGAAGCCGCGCATCTATTCAAAAGCGCTTCTCGATTTCGACGCGAAATACTCCCAATACAAGGCTAACAACCTGCCGTTCAAGGATTACCTCGAATACCTCGTCCGCAAGGCGAAGGAGCTTGCGATAGACGTCAAATCGTTCACCGATATATACCTGCTGAGCCAGGCGATGGACGCGGAGGCGCAGATAGACTTCAAGAAGGCGAACAGCGAGCGCGAAGCCCTCGTGGACATTCTGCAGAAGAAGCTCTCCAAGAAGTCCCTCGAAGAGCTGGTGGTGAAGACGGTCGAGTTCAGGTCCGACAAGCTGTCCCACAGGGAGTTCTATTCATATCTCGCGGAGAAGGCGAAGGCTGTCGGCATGGACCTCGGCCTCTTTCCGGAACTGCAGAAGTACATCGTCTATATCTCCATGTATGACGCCATAGACAAGACGCGGATAATGGCTGAGCTGGAGATACTGGAGGACGGCATAAGGAGCACGCTGTGCGAGAACGACGAACAGAGGGAGCTGGCGCTCCTTTCGAAGAACCTCGCGCTCCTCAGGAACTTCTTCAATATCTCGCTCACGAGAGGCGACTATGAATACTACAAGCGGAGCGCAGATTCGTTCGCTATGAGCCGGTTCGTCGATTTCATAAGCAAGGAGTCGCCGCTGTACAAGATAAGCGCGAAACCGGATAACAGCGTCAATAAGATCGACGATTACCTGGACCAGATGGCCCAGTTCTACGAATACTCGTTCCTGCGCGACGACGCTTTCATGAAGAATATCAAGTTCAGTGAGGGCAAGCAGCGGACGACCGTCGTCATCACTGGCGGGTTTCACACCGACAACCTCCGCGACCTCTTCAAAAAGAAAGGCATCTCGTATATCTCGGTCCTGCCGAACTTCAGGAGCACGGAAGGCTCGGAGAATAAGTATGTTGGGCTCCTCGAAGGTAAGGAGGACCCCGTTGAGAAGCAGATACTCGCCATCATTCCGTCCGCCCTTGCCATCGCGAGCTTCCTTAACCGTTTGGGCGGATTGACTCGCGGCCAGAGGGCTCAGGCAGCGTTTGCCCTGCACGCTGAGTGGGCGGCAGCGGTTGAGAGGGGAGAGTCAGGTATGGCGATACTGGACGGTACAAAAGTACTGGGTGGCATCGACAAGTCCGGCAAGGCAGTGAGCGCAAAGGCCGCAGCCAAGTGGCCGACGCGCCCAGATGTCGCCAAAATCCTGGCCTCGCTCCGCATGCCTGCACCTGCCATTGCACCCACTGCGCCGGCACCAGCGCCTGCTGTCACGCCGCCCGCCGCACCGGCGGCGCCTGCAGGACCTGTCGCATTTGCCGAATACCTGGCGCTCAAGGTGAGCGATTACAGCGTCTCAACCCGTCCTGGCGCCGAGGTCGTGTCTATAAAGGACATAGAGGGTGAGGTCTTACCAGCGAAGTTCACCGGCAATGAGGAGGAGCAGAGAAAACAGGTAAAAGACTTCGGTGTCGAGCTCTGGAAGAAAGGAGCCGCGCAAGTCGAGACCGTCACTGTGAGCGGCAGAAAGATAGAGGTGATTGTCGATAAGGAGTTGGGCCTCACCGGCGACGCCATAGGCGCGCTCATGCAGGAGGCGCTGGCAAGGTCTAGGGGGGATGTAAACAAGTTGCCTCCCTTCCTCGTCATTACCCTCCTGAATAAATCCACCCACATGTTCGAGGACCATATCGCGAACGGTTTCATAGGCGTGAACAGCTGCGTCATGGCCCTTGATGATCCGGTTAAAAAGATCATGCTCAAAGTCGGCCTGGTCCATGAGCTCTCCCACGAGCTGACCGGCCGGACCGGCAGTGAGTTTGAGGCAGCGCAACTCGTCCGCGACGCCCTGTACGCGTCTGAGCTCATGGCTGAGCTTGGGGTCCGGGCAGATACCATGGCTGAAGGCCTGTCTGAGTATCTGAAGGATACCCGGTTCATGCAGGCAGTGAAAGATGTCGACATGTTGCGGTTGGCTCAGTCAGAGCGGGGAGTGGGCAGGATGTGGAAATACAGGAGTGATATCGTAAATGCCCTTATGACGCCGGTGGGCGCGCTGGTCGGCTACCTGAAGATACAGAACTTCAAGGACGAGTTCAACGGCCGGGGCGCCGATCTCGGTATAAGTAACGCGCTGGGAGACGCGGCACTTAATGTGATAGGCAGGATGCTCAAGGTGGAGCTGGCCGCCAGGCTCAGGCAGAGGGGGATAGAGTGTGAGGTATACTCGAGAGGCCCCGAGTTCTTCTTCATAGTCAGGGGCGCGACCGATGACGACCGGCAGCTGGTGCAGTCGATCTTGAACAACCTGCTGGCAGACGGCTCGGAGTTCAGGAAGTCCGTAGTCGAGATGACGAAGAAAGAGCTGAGGAAGTTCGTGAGCAGCCGTGATCTGGCAAGGATATCCGAGGGGCTGAAAGAGTTCACGGCAGCGGCTTTCAACATGTACGGCGGCCTCTCAGAGGTAAGGACCGGCCCCGAGGCGTCCACCGAAGATGCGGTCAAAGCAGCCGATCTTTTGGGCAAACAGGCTGCGAGAATAGCCAAATTCGGGCAGATGAGGTTTGCGGCCGGGTATGACCAAAAGATCGCTGAGGCTATGGATATGGCCAAAGACAGGGAATTTGTTGATCGCGCGCAGAAGATGGTGGCCAAATTGCTATACGATGCGAAGAAAAGCAGGACGAGCGGCGTCAGCGTCTACACCGCCGATAGCGAATATGCGATCAAAAGCGAGGAGCAGGACAAAGCCCTGGAGAACGAATACGCGAGCGTGGCAACTTCCATAGCAGGCACCTCTGGTGAGACCGATGCGCTCGGCCCGATCCTGGAGCGGTACAAGATGGCTATAGCTGATAACGACAGGCCTCTCATGCAAAGGCTTAAATACGAGGCGATCAGGAAGATTGTCGCCTATGGCGATAGAAAGCTCTCGGCAAATAAAGAGATGATATTCCTCGGGAATAACGATATCTTCAACTGGTTTGCCAATTATGTTTTTAACAAGAGACCGGCAGGCGACATACGGTGCGTATTCAGGCTCGGTGAAAACAGCGACGAATATGCCGCCATCGTATGGAACGGCAGGAGAAAGACGGGTGTCGCCATACGGCTCGACGGTAATAATATAGGCGCCATCTCCACACAGCTCGGCCCTATTGTCGCTGACGAAGTTATATCACGCCAGCTGAAAGCCATAAACGACATCATTGCAAGCGGCGGTGATATAAACAGTATCCCGGCGGCCATAGAGGACGATTTTGTCAGGGACCCTATCCTGGACAAAGACGGGAAGCCCGCTGTGCTATATGCCGCATACAGCGTCATAGAAAAAGAGAAGGATCTCAGGGTGAGCGACCTTAAATCGAAGCCCGGGGAGTTGACGGTCCTGGACCAATACGGCAATCCGATCAGGATCTCGGTGGAATACAGTAACGGCGATGTGCGCGCGATGAACCTGAACAACGGCGAGGTGCTTAGCAAGAGCGGGCCGCTGCTTACCTATACATCAGACGGCTACAATGTAAAATTGAAAGGCTCCATTCTCGACATACTGACAGCGAAGTATAACGAGTTACGCAGCGATAAGAACATACGTATCACGGAGGAGGATGTTACTACTGTAGTCAAGACAAGGGCCGGGCCTATAGCCATGGGCGCTGTCAATATAGACGCGACGAAACTGCCTGCCGGCAACATCGATATCAGCTCCATAGTGTACGGAAGGGCAGGCACAGCAGCCGGCGAAGCCAAACTGGCGACCAGGGCGTTCGAGATAATGAGAGCCGGTGAGACAGAGCCGAAATTGGGTATAAAGTGGGCTGCGGCGGTCGACTCAGCCGAGCATATAGGGCATCCTACCTTCTTTGATATGAGTGAGGCAGAGAGCGAGATCGCCGGCGCCATTGCGGATCTGGCCATGGCGAACACGGCCTTGGAGGGCCTGAAGGCCGGCATCACTGAAGACATTAAGGTTCTGGGAGAGCTGTCTAGAGCGGTTGAAATCTTTAAGAAGTATGGTTACAGCGAAAAAGCGGCAGAGGCGGAAAACGCCCCTGCAAATATGTACGGCACGCTTATCACGATGGGGATCTTGGCCGGCGATGAATCAGAAGTCCAGCGCAGAAAAGTACTGGCCGATATAATGCGCATGAATATAGAGTCCATCATGCCGCCGGAAATAATAAAGGCGGCGACAGGAGATAACGACGAGGACTTGTACAGCGTGAAGCGGATAGCCGTTGCCTATCTGAGTATTCACAAAGAGGCGATGCTCGGAGGGCTGCCCGGTTTCACACGGGATGGCGCCGCCCTCTTTTTGGCGAAGGCCGAAGCTTATCGCTCGGGCCGTCTGGCGGGTAAGGCTGTGCTGAGAGAGAATGCGGAGAGGCGCGTGAGAGCTGCCAGGATGCCCGCGGCCGCGGTGCCGTCGCTCGAAATGGTGGGGGTCGATGCTATCACAAGAGAGCACCCGGCCTACATTGAAAAGAAACTCGACAGTCCGCAAGCCCGTGAGCGAGTCCGCGCACTCGAACTCTATCTCTTAGCGCGCGACCTCCAGGCAGACGAGAACTTCATCCGGCTGGTCGCGAAGACCGAAGCCATATATACAGTTCCTGTGGAAGGGGGCGCGAGGACTAAGATGTCCGTCAAAAATGCCAGAAGATGGATGGCCCTGAGCCCTGAAGAGAAGGCCAAACATGCCGAGGAGAACGTATATTATATAGAGCAGCTTAGAGTTGCGAGGCTGAACGAGGAATTTAAAAAGCTTCTTTCAGCTCCGACTGAAGCCGGTGCTGCAGCCGGGACGATAGAGCGCGCGCGGGAGATGCTGCGGGACAAGAATATCGTCCAGATAGAATTTTACATGCGGAGGGTGGCGGAGCTGCGGGATGCATTGGCCGATGCCGGATTCTATTTTGACAGGGACCATCCATCGGTCATGGAGGGAAAGTTCCTGGAGAATATCGGCATAAACGAAAAGGGCGATATTGTAATCTTCGACATAGCTAACCTGACTATGGACAAGAATAGGGAGATCTCCGATGACGATTTTAATGAAAAATTGCGAGCCAACCTCACAGATGTCACCGGCCTTACGCCAGACCAGTACAGCGCGCGCCTGCAGGCTGTGCTGAGAGCCCTGGAGGAGGAGGAAAGATTGCAGCCGGTATCGGTTGCGCCTGCAACCGAAAGAGAGCGCCAGGCCGTCTCGATAGCGAAAAAATCCGTATCCGAGGAGAAACCCTCGGAGACGAAACAGGAGAAGCTGGAGAGCATGGCGGCGGCATTCAGGTCTTTTGGTGTAAACGTCAGAGGCGTTGAGGATGTGATGAAGCTTGTCGAGGCGCTGGGCCTCCTTTCCGATAACATCATAAAACAACGTCTCCAGGAGAGTCCTCTTCGCCTCATTCGGGGTCCTGATGGAAAACCGCTGCGCGATGCGAAGGGCAGGATAGTAAGTCTCAGGGGGAGGTCGATGCTCGTCTACGAATTTGTCGATCCCGTATATGGCTCTATCATCGTGAAGTTCCCGAGGACCGATAAGAAAGCCGATGGCACTCCAATAAAGCCGGAAGATGTCGCGCAACTCCAGCGGGACATAGCGTCAAAATACGACGGAGCGAAGAGCAAGCTCGGCAGGCGATTCGTTCCGGAGGTGATCGAGAATCTCCGGTTTACTATCGAGGATGAGAACGGAAAAACGAGAACGGTCAATGTTCCTTTCGCGATAATCCAGACGAGGGTTCTCGTAATGGACGAGGCGCTCGAGTTGCTCAGGACGGAGGACGAGAATATAGAAGCCGATAAAAAAGAGAAGATCGGACGGCTCGGACCGCGGCCGGGCATTATGCGCCGTGCCCAGCGGCGTGAATACGATGCGGAGATGGCCCGGATCAAAGCTGATGCTGATAAGGATAAGGCCAAGGTCGTGGCAAAGCAGAATAGAATATGGGATGCGCATGCGAAGCTGAGAGAAGAGATGACAAAGCACGGCGTCCTGGACAAGGATTCGGCTAATTTCAAGTATAATTACGGGTTCTTGAGCTACGATCCAGAGACGAGGGAATACGCGGTCGACAGTCTCGTGGGGTTCGATGCTGACTGGTATGAAATAAATTCCGACAGCAAGCTATATCCCGACATGTGGGCGGGTGTCCCCTCGGTATTTACTGAAGAGATCACCAATAGATCCACCGGCATCATTCTCAGGTTCATGGACATGGTCCAGGCAGGCGCCACCCTTGACCCGATGACAATTCTGACCGGCATAAAGCGTACAGGCGTCGAAATGCGGCCGCCGACAGCGCCGCCCGCCGCGCCGCCCGCCGCCGGCTTTACGCCTGCGTCGCTCTTCGGCACATCGAGGGGAGCGGCCCTGACTGCGTCATGGATAGAAGAAGGGGCCAGGACCATATTCGCCATGCTGGGCGGGACGGCTTTCGCCGTATTCAACCTCATATTCGTCCTCTTCCACTACCGCGTTAACAGGGCAGACTATATAGAGAGGTACATGGCTGCCAATCCGTTGAGGGGACCGCCTTCTGAGACGAGCGTATTCTTCGGCACCATAGCCGCGCCACTTTTCACCACAGCCATATCGGTCGTAACGCTGCCTCTCCTTGCAAACCCATTAGCGTACTTATTCGCCAACGCCATCCTCCACACTGGCATCAACCTCATACTCACATCAGCAGGTGTCATCATAACGCCGTCGGTCCTGATAACCCCCGCCGCGCCGATTGCACCGCCCGCCGTCGCGCCTGTGTTACAACCGCCAGGCAGCTATATAAGGGGTTTTGTGAAGAAGGCGAGAGAGGCAGAAGAGGAGGCAGCGAGAAGAGCAGCCCGTGTGCCCGCCATGCCAATCACACCGCCCGCCGCGGAAGGTGTTAGGGTCTATCTAAAAGATCGAGGACAGAGAATTGTGCAAAGGCCGGTCCTGAACGCCCGGATAAAGGAAGGAAGAATATTGACAGGGCTTAATGTTACCGGCGAAACATTTTACTTTGATGAGAGCGCCGCGGATACATACATCATGGAGCTGCAGAATTACGTAAGATCCCGGGTCGACCCCAAACTTAAATCGCAATTCGACGAGATCATTTCCAGGATCGAAGAAGGCAGCAGAAAGGCCGCCGTAAGAGCCGCTTACGATATTTTACGCATGGAGGGAATATCTTCAGACGAAGTTTTGGCCACCGTTGCGTATTACGCGCCGCCTGAGGGACGTGCAGCGATAAAAAAGATGGGAGACATTGCAGGCCGGGTGACTGAGATCGAAGGGTTTGAAGAGAGGCTGAGTGCCTTGGCGAAAGAGCCCCTCGGATTAGACGTCATGACCCAGAGGCTCCTGTCGTTCCTTATTCCCGAAGCGGCAAATCGCGAGAGGATATGCGCGCTGTTCGCGATACATCTGCAGAGGTTAAGATACGGCGGAATAGACAGGAACGATAAGGGCTTATTGACCCTGGAAAATGCGCTTGGCGCTGTCGCCGAAATATTAGGCGATATCGATATTTCGTATTCCATGAGAACCCTGGCTTCAGATGAAAAGGCCATTGAACGCGCGAGATTAAAGGTCGAAGCTGACACGGGGATGGATTACGACAGTCTGATCCTGTATGCGGATGAGCTCGCAGATAAACAGAGAGACTTGCTTACAAAAATAGGCTTTAAAGTCGTTGAGACCGTGGAGGAGCTGAGGGAAAATCCGAGGTCCATATGGATAGAAAGAAGGGCGAAATCCCTGTATAGCATAGCCTTGAAAGCGGGCTTCTTGACCGGCGAAGAGAAAGATGAGCCGATCTATGACTACATCGGGATGCGCGTAGTCCTGTCCTCCGACATGGATGCGATCAGGGACCTGAGCACCATCATAGCGCTTGCCGTCTACGGGAAGGATGGGGATGGGAATCCCCTCTGGGAGCCCATGTTTAATGAGGAGAAGGGGAAGTACAAGCTCAAGGTCTTTAACTTTCTGCAGGAGCAAAAGGATGATCAGCTCCATTACAGGGGCTTCAACCTCACATTTAAGGACACGAAAGGCCTCCCGCTTGAATTGCAGATAGAAACAAGCGGCCAGAGAGACATAAACAACAATTCCCACGGCTTTTATAAGCTTAATAAGCTGGGGGCGAAGATAGCCACCTCCATGGAGCCTACCCATGAGGATGTAAAAGACGCAGAGGCGTCATTTAGATTCTTAAAGAAAGCATTCGGTCCCGGGATGGGATTGACGGTCTCTCCGATACCAACCGCAAAAAGAGCGGCCGCGGCAGTGCCTATTCAGGAGTTCGTAGCTTCGCAGCCAAAAGTGGTCGTTGATGGTGACGGCGCTATCTGGATGGTAGACGCAAAAACAGGGAAACGTATTAAACAGATAGGGAAGGATTGGACCTTACTAAGGCAGGGAGAGGAAGGTGACTACGCCTATTATATAGAAGATGGTGAAGTGGATGTGTATGAGATTGTCGATGGGAAGGAAGTGCCGATGAAGGTAGACGGAAAACCGAACGTAGTAGGAAAAGGGCAGTACATCGGCGAACTGGCCCTGTTAACAGGGCTTCCGCGAACGAAGACCATAAAGGTTAAGCCCGGGGCAGAAGTGGTATTAAGAGGCATGAGTAGGGATGACATATTTTATATGATGGCTCAATATGGTGAATTTAGAAAGTATTTAGAAGATGCTTTTCTTGAAAGGATGAATCGGATATCTGCAGCCGGAGAAGTAACTTATAGAAATCTGGTGACAAGGCCAGCTACAACTTTTATACCGCGAGAAGCTCTACCGTCCACTGCGCCGGCGGCAGCAGGGAACCCTGAGGACTACTTCAAGGTGACACCTGGCAGCGTCAGGTTGCTTATATCCGCGCTTGATAAGGGCCATGAGCCGTCTGCACCCACTTTAGAGGAAGCGAGAAGGCGAATGCGCGATGCCGCTCAAGGAAGGGGCGAAAAACGAGAGCCGATTTCCGTTGTAGAGATATTGGACGACACCGGCAAGCCAACGGGCAGGTATCTTGTCGAGGACGGCAATACTACCGTGACCGCTGCTATCGAGAGAGAGTTTAATCTTAGAGAGGTGATCGCTGTTGTAGCAGTGCCTAAGCCTGCCGTAGCTGCTGCACCCGCCACGCCAGCTCGTGAACCCACCACGGCGCGCCCTTATCTGCCTTATATTGATGGTATAGTAAGACCCGAGACTTTATCAAAATTAAACCTGGACGACTTACCGATTATTATGGATAACCGTGTTTTCCTTAGAATCCGCGCTATATATAGAAAATATGCTGGTTATAGAGAGGATTTCTATGGCCTACATTTTAATGCCGAAGTCATCCAACCTTCCGATTCCTTGATAGGTTGGCGGACGGTTTTTGAACGTTCTATTGAATTTTTAAATAAATTTTATAATCGTGAATTTAAAGGGGTTATTTTGGGTCCCCGCGATATGAGCACGGTTACTATAAAGCATGAAATATTCCATGACGTAAATTATTATAAATGGCTTTCGCCCAAAAGCGACAAAGCCCTCAAAGACCTCGCGGGCGAACTCATTCTGTTTATTAAGGTATTCTCGCAACTAGACAGGAAATTTGGCTGGGCTTGGGAGACTCTTGCTGAGGGAGTTAGAGCTGTTGATGATGAATCGACTCTGGATGAATTTATAGCTTATTTTTTCTCGGGAGGATTCATTAACAAAAGATCGCCTGAAGCTAAAGAACCGCTTGAATATATGAAAAGAGCTTACGCTTATTTAAGAGATAATATGCCGGCCGAGGCAAGAAGGGCATTTTATGAGTTAGGTTATATATGGCCATCCACAAGTATCGGCATGAAAGAAGTAGAGCCTGCAGATAGAACGCTGCCTTACGTATCCGCGCAGCAGGCGCTGCGCGCTGCAGCGCTAAAAGCAGTCTTAAATGCGCCTGCCGGACCTTTAAGAGGCTATTCAGCAACGGTAGAATTTGAGTTTAGGGGCAAGCCTGATAGCGAGATAGAGGAAGAAATGTTTAAGTGGACAGTACGAGGTGTTGCAAGCCGTGTCGATCAGCTGATAACTCTTTGGGAAAGACGTATCGCTGCGCGTGCTTTGCCTCCTGCCGCGCCGACCACTGCGTCGCCCGCCGCGCCGGTTTCTACGCCTGAGTCTATAATAGCCGCATGGAAGTATGTGGGGGCAAATGGCGCAGAGATCCACCATGCGCTCGATCCAAAGACTATTTCAGCGGTCCTCGATATCGTCAGGGCGCGTCCTGACGTCTTGAGGCGCGAATTGGAAGCTAGTCCGGCTATCCTGGCCAAGCTCTGCCTTATCTACGAGCATTCAACCCCGGCAGACTCCGCAAAGAACGTTGCCGCGTGGATAGATGCCTATGATAAGAAGATCGAATTCAAAGCGCCTGCCGCGGGAGAGGTCAAGCGGGCGCAGGTCGAAGGCTTGAGCTGGTCTGCTTTCTTCGATTACATGAGCGGTAAGCCGATCAGGGACCGGACGTCATTGAGCCTGATACCTTATCTACGCTATGCTATCGTCGAAGGCATCCACAATATCGAGATACCGTTCGACTTCCTGCCTTTCGGCATAGGGGCGAGGCTGGCAGGAGAGTACTCGGATGCCGAGCTTGAAGAGATAAGATCCCTTTGCGAAAAGTACGGCATAACCATAACCATACATTCACCGCTGGTCGGCCCGCTGAACTCGAAGACGCAGTTCAAAAAACTATTTGAGGATGCCGCCGACAATATCCCGATGATGCAGGAGCAGATCAGGATAGGCGGCAGGATGGGCGCGAAGATGATGGTCGTGCATGTGGTGAGCCCTGAAAGGGCATCCGATTATGCCGGGCTCGTACTATATGCGCGCCAATACGCGCCGGGCCTGCGGATAGTCTTCGAGAATTACAGCAACAAAGCCAATCTCTTCCCTTCAGCGGAAGATTTCATGAAAGACTTTGCCGGGATCGTCAGGCAGGTAGCCGCTAAGGATAAGACCGCGCTGGCCAATATCGGTATCGTCATAGATACGGCGCACTACAACCTTACCGGCAGGGAAGATCCGATCGCTTCCGCTTTCATTATAGCAGAGGGCGTATGGGCATTGGGGAGAGAGTTGGGGATCGACGATAAAGTTGCGATGGCATGGCTTTCAGAGTTGCACGTCAACCAGAACATGGGGCCGATCGGTTTTTACGGGCGTGGATATAGCGCCGACATCCACTCGCGGGCCTCCCTGGAAGGGCCTATCAATAATCTGGCAGTAGTGGCGCTTCTTGCCGTTATGGGGTTCAACCCTGAAATGACGCTAGAACAGTTGAGCCCGCCTGATGAAGGCGACATAAAATTGATCAATGAGGCAAGGGCCCTGCCCGGGAAGAGGAGCTTCGACCAGGTAGAGGCCGACGGCAGGGCGATACTGGCAGAGATCCAGAGGACCAGGGATTTACGCGGTTTGATCGGGATGCAGGTTGCCGATGCGGCCAGGGTTGATGATGCATACAGGGCCTACTCCATTTTGGCAGGACTTATAGGTAAAGAGAGGATCGAAAAGCACTTTCGGAGCAGGGTCTATCAGAAGTTGGTCACCGTCCGGTCGAGGGAAGATTTCGTTAAGCTCAAAGCGGCCTTGGAAGGTTTCGGGCTCATGCCTTCAGGCATGGATATTGAAGAAGGGGCGGGCAAGGAGATAATAAGGCAGGGCGACAGAGTCGATCTTGATGTGAGCCATGGCGACCCCAAGGTAATCTATTTAATCCTGGAAGGAAGCGCAATGGGGCGGATAGCTATGACCGATCCTGTGACCAAACAGGTCAAGGTAACCCCGTTTGAGGTAAAGCCCGGCAATTTTGTCGGCGAAATAGCTCTCCTGACGGCTGCGCATGAACGCACGGCCAGCATAAGTATGGGCGACAAGACAGTGGCGATCGCGATATCGCTCTCAGCTATCAAAGAGATAAGCGAGCTGATACCTAATTTCGCAGAATTGATGAAGACGTATAGGGATATGAGGGAAGAGGCGGACCGCGCCAGGTTAAAAGAGGCTTTTGCCGCCCCTGCTGCACCGAGAGCGCCGCCCGCCGTGACGCCCGCGTCGCTTTTCGGCACATCGAGGGGTGCGGCTATAGCCGCGTCATGGGTAGAAGAATGGGCCAGGACCACAGCGGCCACCCTGGGTGGGACGGCCTTCGCCGTATTCAACCTCATATTCGTCCTCTTCCACTACCGCATAAACAGGGCAGACTATATAGAGAGGTATATGGATGCCTATCCGCTTAGAGGACCGCCTTCTAAGACGAGCGTATTCTTCGGCACCATAGCCGCGCCACTTTTCACCACAGCCATATCGGTCGTAACGCTGCCTCTCCTTGCAAACCCATTAGCGTACTTATTCGCCAACGCCATCCTCCACACTGGCATCAACCTCATACTCACATCAGCAGGTGTCATCATAACGCCGTCGAGCCTTATAAGGGCCGCTGCGCCGGCCAAGGTCAGTGAGGAAGAGGAGATGCTCAGTAGGATCCAGGCCCGCTGGATAGCGGCAAAGTTCCTGTCGCCGCAGATGACATTAGACCGGAAGATAGAGGCTCTTAGGAAATATTTGGAAGAGATGCGTGTGAACAGGCTCGCCAGAGATTATGTCATGAGCACCATTGAAGGAATAGATGCCAAGGCGCGTAAGAGCGGGGCACGTGTGAGTGGGGCGGATGTGCGGGGCATTCTTAATCGCGTGGACACGCGGCGCCAACTCAGGCTTAGCGATACTCAGATGGAGAACGTCCTGGATATCTTTGCCGAGCCCGGCACGAAAGAGGAGATGGTGGACAGGATGATCGCGGCACTCAGGAAGACCGGAATAGAGGCCGGAGACGTGGCCGTTAAAGCGCTCATCGACGATCTTAACCATCAATACGATGTTGCCATCGCAGAACGGCTTGAGAATACGCCTCTTAGCCTTCTGCAGGCGCGCTACGCCTCGAGCGGTCCGCTGGCCATCTATGAAGTGAAAGATTCCGCTGCCATGGTGATGGTGCCGAGGAGCACTGCGCCGATGGAAGCTGACAACATCGAAGATATGCAGAATCGATATCTAATGGCCAGGGACGCCCTGGGAGGAGAGCTATTCGCGGCGAGGCTTGTCATCGGCCTTAAGATCACGCCGGAGGGTGAAAAGGCCAGGATAGCTCCTTACGCGATAGTAGTGCCTAATGTCGTGAATATGGTTGAGTTGTACGATTCGCTCCAGCGCGAGGGGGAAAAAGCCGCCACCGAAAAGGAGAAGGCCGATATCGAGGCAAGGCGGGCGGCGTTGAACGAGGCCTATGAAAACCTCAGGGCGAAGATGCTTGCAAGGGGTGTCGAGGCTTCTCCGCTCTATGAAGATTACGGCTTCCTGATCGATCCGAAGACAGGAGAATACGATCCGGACAGGCTGGTCTGTATAAAAGCGGATAACCTCAAGGTAAATGTCAATAAAGAGCTGTATCCCGACAACTGGCCTTTTGACCCACGTCTCTTTGCTGAAGTCTTCGTAAAAGAAGAAGCACCCCTCCGTATCGCCAGGTTCATGAAGGGTGTCCGGTCGGGAATTGCCCCTGACGACATGTGGTTATACCTGCTCAGCGAAGAAGAGGCGGCAGCCCCGCCGGCAGCGCTGGCATATCTTGATTCTATTAAAGATCGTGTGCCGCTTTCAATAGATGGCAGCAAGCCTATGGAATACGACGATATCAAATCTGCGATAGGGCGGGGAGAAATTGTGTATGACCCAGTGGAGCAATCGCTGCGTTTTGCTGATGATATACGCCGCGCACGGATTTCAAAACTCTGGTATCATGGCACAAGCGCAAAAGGCCTGGAAGAGCTGATCTTCGGTAAAAATAGGGGCGCTATAAGCAACGGTCTATTAAGAAAACCAAACCTCACGCCGGACGAAAGTTATGCAAGTTTCTACGGCAAAAGATTCGATCAAGAAATCAATTTCGTGTTTGAGTTTGATTTCTCAGCGGACACGCTTGAGGCCCTTACCTATTTCGGCCGGGATGCGGTCAGCGTGAGCGTTGCATACCAAGATCGACCTGCCGTTGCCCCTCCACTGGATAGCAAAGCAGTCAATGCCGCATTTTACAAATCGCGCGTCCATCTGTATAACAGCCTGCCGCTCAGCATGCTTTCGCAGAGGAACAAGATAGAGGTCATCAGGCGCTTCATCAACCGCAGCGAAGCGGATATGCGCATACTCGCCGATTCGCTGGGGATGTCATATGATGATGTTAGCAGGATCCGTCAGGAGTTGTCAGCAATTGCGCCAGCCGCGCCAACGCCGGCTCCCGGTATAATGGGGTACGCGCGATGGGCGAAACTAAGAGTCAACTATTTTGGCAAAGGCATTAAGCCTGCATCACTCTTCGGCACATCGAGGGGCGCTGCTATAGCTGCGTCATGGGTGGAAGAGCAAGCCAGGACCATAGCGGCCATGTTGGGCGGAACGGTTTTCGCCGTATTCAACCTGATATTCGTCCTCCTCCACTACCGCGTTAACAGGGCAGACTACATAGAGAGGTACATGGCTGCCAATCCGTTGAGGGGTCCGCCTTCCGAGACGAGCGTATTCTTCGGCACCATAGCCGCGCCCCTTTTCACCACAGCCATATCGGTCATAACGCTTCCTCTCCTTGCAAACCCATTAGCGTACTTCTTCGTCAATGCCATCCTCCACACGGGCATTAACCTCATTATCACATCACCGGGCGTCATCATCACGCCGTCGAGCCTGACAGGACCCGCCGCGACGATGACGGAGGATGCGGTTATCGCGAAGATAAGGTCCTTTGCCGGCCCCACCGAGTTTGAGGAGTTCATGGCGCGAATGGAGGATAAGAAGACGGCGATAAAGGTCTTGTTGATGGCGGCTTATCCGGCCCAGGCGCCGCCAGACTTGCCGGCGTGGAGCCAGGGGCGGGCGCGGAAAATATTGTATAATATGCTGGAAGCCCAGCCCGAGCTTGAATCCGTTGCTAAAGAAGTCGCGAATTCGCTCTACCAAGCCATGCCCAGAAAGGGCCCCGTCAATCCGTACTTAGGTTTTGTGGCGCACAGAAGAAGTATCAGTTCCAGAGTAATGTCTTTGCGGGAAATCGGCCTGGTGGCGGACCAGGGCGTTATGACGAATATTGAGAACTACCCGATATCGGCGGGCCTGAAGATAACAGCCGAGCAAAGAGGTATCTTGAGGCCCGGGAAGGATGCCATACTGGTTTTCAACCTTCCGGATTACAAACTCAGTGGCGCAGGGCTACGACACACGGGGGATGAGGAACTCAGCGACGCCTACCTGAATGCTCTTGACCCGGAGTATCGTGAGCGGTATATGATGCAGCAGAAGGAAAATATCCCGGGCGACCGCATAGCGCAAATATCAGCCGAATTTGTAAATATCAGGGAGAGCAGGAGATTGAACGATCAGTTACTTAAAGAAGGCCTTTTGTCCGATGAAAACTATAAGGCTGTCATGGGGTATCTGGACAGGATAGAGGCAGAATGGATATCGAAAGCCCGTGAGTTATACGCTGCACCAGCGGCGGTTTCGATACCGGAAATTCCGGAAATTTCTGTAACGGCCGATGAGGAAAGCTTCAGGCTTGCCGCTGACGCTCTTCCGATAGCCATGGGTATTGTAAAGTCGACCTATATACTCGAGCGCAGTGCCCAGGCGATCTTCGGGCGATCGGCTGACCTCGCGAAAGGCGTGCGCCTCAGTCATATGTTTTCCAAGCACAAAGAAATAGTAAAGGCGAGCTTTACCTTGAAAGACGGCCGGAACGTAAGCATTGCCCTTTATTTTTCCAAACCCAGCGAAAAACAAGGGATGTCGATCGCCGGGCACGAGGCAGAGATTGCCAGCATGGTCGCTTCAGTCGATGCTGCCAGACCGTTCGTGCCGGTTTATGGCGTAAAGACGGTCGTTGCCGGGCGCGATGTATATACGACTGAGTATATCGTCGGGCACGATTATTCAGAACTTCAGGCGGAATTAGAGGGGATCTGTGGCATTTTGGGATTGAAGGGTAAGTATCTGCGGAGGAATGAGGGTATCACCGAGAAAACGCCTCCGGATCTTATCCAACGAGCCATCCAGCGGCTTATCGAGCTTGACCTCATAAGTGAAGATGAGGCTAAGCGGATGAACGTTGCCGAGCTTCGCGCCTTTGCCCAGCAGCTGCTCATAGATCTTGACACCCAGGCGATCAGGACATATACCGCATTGCAAAATGCTATTAAGGACAAAGTGTCACTGGCTGACTTGCGTGCGGAAAATCTTCTCGCGGAGAAGGTTGATGGCAGATGGGCCTTTAAGGCGGTTGATTATGAGAGCTGGAGGTTGCAACCTTCCGACCCCTCTCGATTCATGGGAAACTTTGAGGTCTTTAACGAGAAGGAAGAAGGCGGGATGCCATATCTTCTCCGCGGTTGGTATTGGTCTCGCCTCGAGGATAAAAGAGGGTTCTTCGACGCTGTTGTAAGCGCCTTCCTCACAAAAGAGGAAGGGTACGCTTATCTTGCCAGAGCCGCCTCCGGCCTGAGAAAAGAGGGCTCGTTCTTTGCGTACGCTGTCCAGCTCATAGAAGATTATCTTGCATCCGTCCGACCGGCAGCCGCACCTGCAATACCGACTCCTGCTACTGTGCCGCCCGCCGCGCCGGCACCGCCGGAAAAAGGTCTCGTCGTCGAGTTGGATCCCGCGGTGAGGTTTGAGCTGGTAGGCAGCGGAGTGACCCGTAAGATCGAGAACGAACGGTACGAAGCTATCATACGGCAGCTTCTCGGCTCGGAAATGTTGCGCGCAAAGGGGGATGGTCTTAAGGAGGTCTACCCGCTGGCGGATACGATCGTAATAAAACGCGTTACTTATATCCGCAGCGGTGTGGAGAAGGACGTATTCCGTGTAGAGGCCACTATAGATGGAAAAACGGAGATCTTCGGCCTGCGAGTATACAGGACGCCCGGGGATCATCCATACGAAAACGAACAGCCTGTTATAGCCAAGTCGGCAGAAGACGAGGTTAAGCAGTTCCAGCGTTTCCGTGAACTCGACGGCGTCGCTGTCTTCGTTAAAGCGATGATCTCCGCGAAGAACTTCGAAAACCCTGAAGAGGACAGGCGGAACATGGAAAGCTTTTACAATCAATTGTCGGACAATCACATCGGGGCGTTTTCATTCGGCGAATTCATTGACGGAACGGCCCTCGATGAGATTACCGGCGCTAAAGAGAAAGAAACGGCATACAGGGACGCCGTCAAAACTGTCGTCAGAGGATGGTTGCTCACTTTCCATAGGGAAACAGGTGTTTCCATCGCCGACCTCTATGGCAAAAATCTGGTGCGCCGCGAAGATCCGAGGACCGTGGGAGAACCGGTCCAATACGTCGACCTCGGTATAACACATAGGTATGGCCTGGAAGGCCTGACGGATCAATTATGCATAATGTACGTAACAGCGGGATTGTTTGACGGTGTGAACGATGAAAGATTGATGCGGTTGCTGGGAGCTGCGATGCGCGAGGAGATCAACGAATTTTTTGCGCACGAAGCCGAGACTAAGATACTATCCAGAGAAGGAGAGATCGGGCTCAGCATACGTGATTTGAAAAAAGAGGTCACTCCATATATGCCGATACTGAAGATGATAGAAGAGGGGGGCATCCCTTATCGGAAGGCCGCAGCGGCCTACTACGATAATCTTATCGTCCGTGCAGCAAAGCCGCCTGCCGCACCGGCACCTGCACCCGCGGCGCCTGTAGCGGTTACCCCTCGTGAGGCTGCACCCGCCGCGCCTGTAGCGGTTACCCCTCGTGAGGCTGCACCCGCCGTGCCGGCCGTAAGCGAAAGGGAACGCCAGGCCCTCTCGATAGCGGAAGCATTGGTATCGCCGGGGAAGGGTCTCGAGACGAGGCAGGAGAGGCTGAAGAGCATAGCCGCGGCCCTCGGATCGCTCGGCGTAAAAGTTAGCGTTGAGGAGGTCGAGGCGCTGGCCAAAGAAGTCGAAAGTATTTCGGATGACATAATAAGACAAAGGCTGCAGGGTAAGACTCTGCGCCTTCTCAGAGCCCCTGACGGGGAGATCGTGGGCGACAGAGGAGCTACTATGGTCGTCTACGAGCTGATAGATCCTGTTTACGGCCAAATAGTCATAAAGTTCACAAGGGATTTCGCAGTGAATAAAGAGAAGGCCCGGGAGGTGGCGAGAAAATACGAAGAGGCAAGGAAGAGGCTCGGAAACCTATTCGCGCCGCATGTTATCGAGGGCCTTAAACTCGCTATCCCGGATGAAAACGGACGGCTGAAGAGGGATGAAGAAGGAAAGCTGATCCTGGATGAAATTACGTTCGCGATCATCCAGACGAAAGTCCTTACTGTAGATGATGTAATAAGTGAAATGATAGCGAAAGAAGCGAGCGTCGTTGATATCGATGCAAAACGTAAGGCCTTAAAGGCGGCACTCTCTAAATTAGAAATTGAGATGGCAAAACTCGGCGTCACGGATGAGGATGAAATTAACAGGAATTATAACTATGGTTTCTTGACATTTGTCGCAGCGACCGGTGAATATGACAACCTCGTCGCTTTTGACGCAGATCGTTTTTCGATAAGAGACGGGCAATATCCGGAGATGTGGGCTGCGGCACCGGAAGTATTCAGGGAAGATATTAAAAACAAAGCTGCCGAAGCGATCCGCAGGTTCATCAACGCACGCCTTGCAGCAGCAGCCTTGCTCGCGCCTGCTGCGCCGCTCGCCGCGCCCGCTGCGCCTGCGCCACCCGCCGCGCCGGCGGCGAAGAAGTCTACTGACGAACTGCTGAGGGGCATGGGGCTGAGCGATAGGGAGATAGTGTATCTCACGGGCTATGTCGCTCAATTTTTGAGCGATCCCACGCGCAGCCGGTATTACGAACAGAATGCCGACGAGCTCATCGCTTCGCTCGCTGACCCACGCCGGTTATCCATCGCATTGAGGCCTACGAAAAAGAAGCCCGGCCAGACGAAAGAGGAGTGGGCTCAGGCGATAGTGCATCATTATACGGCATCTCATCGGGAGTTTATCAACAAGATGGATAAGGATGTGCGGAATAAGATATATGGCGCAAAACTTGGTTCTAAGGATAACCAGGGCCGCATAGCAGCTCTTATAGGAGAGCTCTTGAGTATACGAGACAGTTTATCGAAGAGCGAGCAGGAGTTCCTCAGCGGGCCTACAGGTCCGAATCCGTTCGCTCGGGGCGTGAAACTCGTTGATGTCGAAGATTTTAGCGGCGCAAGGGGATTTGATGAGGGCGGTTTCACGAACAGAATTGTCCTTGAAAGAAACGGGAAACGGCTTGCGATATTCCTGAAGGGCGTGGGCAAAGAAGTACAAAAATATCCGATAAGAGAGGGAAGGCGCACAGAACCGAACGAAGCCTTCTTCTTCGAATTGGCAAAGATCCTCGGGATGGATACTGTCGTCAGCGTTTACTATGCGAGCGATAGCGATCCCGCAACGTCCGGCGTCACCTTCATGCAGGAGATAAAGGGCGAAGATACCAATAAGCTGTTCGACATGGCGCAACCGGGCCGGGAATTTCGCAGGATAAGGCCGGAATACGAGAGATATAAGGATAAGTTGATCAGAGAGTTTGCGCGGTTCGCCGCGCTGGCGGATATGCTGCATGGAAAAGACAGGAAGATCGCCAATAACGTGACACCGATGTATGATGCCAACTACATGGTAAATCTTGATGGCCTGGGCGGGGCGGAGGATATCATATACTCTATAGACCATGTATTCATATTCCTTGATAAGAATCCGGTCATCGAAGACATTGAGAACGGCGTGCAGGACGAGATAGGCATCGTTGCGGCTTTTGATGAATTTTTCACTGACGCAGGGGAAAGGGCCAGGATGCTCAAGGACTTTGAGGAAGCATATTTGAAAGAGTGGGGCGAGCTGCTTGCGAAAAAAGATGAGATAAGAGAGCTGATACTAGAGATGTATGGTCGATGGTCCAAGGAATTAGAGATATTCAGCGAGGCGATAAGAGAAGATAGCGGTGAAGCATACGTTAAGGCCCAGCGAAACGCGATCGCTCAATTTGCTCCGGATAATGTCATAAAACTTTTAAAAGAAAATCCTGAGCAAGGCGCCAGACACTATCTCAGTTTACGTACACAGGCGAGGATGGCTGTCTGGGAAGGGTTGAACGAGGCCGCGCGCGAATGGCTGAGGGCCTTCCTCGAGAAGATGGGGCAGAAGCCGCCGGTAGTATATGATAAGAGCCTTTATAAGAAAGGGACGTATCGGACCGTTGTGACGGTCTCCGAAGGGGCTGTAAGTGTTGCGGAGTATAATGAAGAAGGGATCATACCCGGGACAGAGCGCATCGTCAAAGCCGGCGAACCGCCTGTATCGGTCATTGCGAGGATAGGCGCCGGATCTTTTGCGGTAAGGACCGCGACTCAGGTTACGCAAGTCTATGCCCCGGGAACTTACAGGACGACGATTACGGTCAGCGAAGGCGCTGTATCCATCGCGACCTATGATGAAAGCGGAAAGATGGTCGGCGACGAGATATCCCTTGGCCGTGGCCAGATCGCATCAATTACAGGAAGGGTCGAGCCTCCGAGGCTAGCGGTGCCCGCGGCCCCGAAGCCGCTCGTAGACTTCCTCAATAGGGAATACCCCGGCCAGGTTACGGGTGTCAAGACATCGGGGCCGGGCATGACCGAAATATCTTTTGCCAATGGCATCCCGCCCATTACATTGCCTCTCGATGTAACAGAAGCGAAGGCGCAGGAAGCCGTGAATAAACATATTAACTTAATGAATGAAGAGCTGATCAAAATCGCAAAAGATCTGGTAGCATACATGATGCAGCGCGGCTTGCAAGAGAAGGATTTTGAGGAACCTGTTCTGAGGGCGCAATTGATCGAGCTGGCTTCAGTTATACTGAATGCAAAATGGGTGAATGGCAAGCGAGTCAACAATGGGCAGGTCGCTGGTGAGCTGGCGCTTAGCCTGGCGGATCTCCCTATGCCGCAAAAGATCAAGGATATGGGAAAGGAGCTTACGAAGAAGCTCGCAGGCATGGGTGAAGGTGCGTATTACAACAGCTTCGAGGACAAGGCCTTGCCGTCAATAATTTCCGTGGCACCTGCGCGCATAATGCCCACAGCCGAGCTCGAAGAGCGGCGGATCGAAGCGGTCAACGCCCTGATAACGCCCGACAATCCGGGCGCTGTGGTGAAGGTCGTGGTGGGTGTGCCGGCCGGCGAGGGCCCGGGGAAGTTTAACGACCTTAACAGGATATTGAGAGACCTCGGCCTCGGCCCGAGGGGCAGCAGGGTGCAGGACGCTCATGTCGTCGTCTTCGAGATCTTCGAGGGCGAGTCCGACAGGACGCTGAAGAGCATGAATGCCGCTATCGCCAGGGCGGGAATAACGAGCGAGGATCAGGGCAGGGTGGTCATCTTCGCTCCTCAGATGGAGAAGGAGGGCGTCATGCTTGCCGATAACACCAAAGCGGAATATGGTGATAAAACACATATAACGATAGTTCCTGACGCATACTCAGATCTTAAGATGCTCGAAAGCCTCTTGCCCGATCTCATGGCGCGTGTCGCCCTGGCGAGAAATATCGCATATTATAATGCCACCGCTGACGTAGAGGCAAAGGATAATACTCTGAATACTATACGGGATTTGCTGAATAAGATAACCATCGATGGAGGTGCTATATTTGCCATAGAGGATGGTAAGATCAGATTCCCTGGGCTGCTCAGGATAAGGCCCGTCAACTACAAAAATATCAAAGATTGGCACGATATGCAGGAAAAGATCGCCGCGTCCGCGTAATCCAATGTAAAAATAGGGACAGTCCCGGCCTTGCGCAAGCTCGTACCTGCGGGACAGTCCCCATTTTTCCTATAAGCCAATTAAGTTGACTTTTACCTCCCAAGTCTATAAAATACCCACATATGGAAAAGAATCTGGATAAGCAGCTGGAGCTCATCAAGCGCGGCAGCGTCGAGATAATACAGCCCGACGAGCTGAAGAAGAAGCTCGAGCGCGCCATAAAGAATAACAAGCCGCTCGTCATAAAAGCAGGATTTGACCCCACTGCACCGGATATCCACCTCGGCCACACCGTTTTACTTCGCAAGATGCGCCACTTCCAGGACCTCGGCCACAAGGTCATATTCCTCATAGGCGACCATACTGCAATGATAGGAGACCCATCAGGCCAATCCAAGACGAGACCTCGTCTCACCAAGGAAGAAGTCATAGCGAACGCCAAGACCTACGAGCGACAGGTATCCAAGGTCCTTGATATAAAGAAGCTCCAGATCCGGTTCAACAGCGAATGGCTCGCCAAGATGAATATCGCTGCGATCGCAGAGCTTCTTTCTCGCTACTCGGTACAGAGGATTCTCGAGCGCGACGACTTCTCTAACCGCTATAAGGAGCAGAAGAATATCACGATGCTCGAGTTCCTATATCCCTTGCTGCAGGGCTATGACTCTGTGGCGCTGGAGGCAGATGTTGAGTTAGGGGGTAGCGACCAGAAGTTCAACCTGCTTGTCGGCCGTAATATCCAGGGCGCTTACGGCCAGGAGGCGCAGGTCGTCCTCACCATGCCGCTACTCGAAGGCCTGGACGGCGTCAACAAGATGTCCAAGTCGCTTGGCAACTACGTTGGTATAAACGAAAGCCAGAAAGAGATATTTGGCAAATTAATGTCACTTTCGGATAACCTAATGCTAAAATACTACGAGTTGTTGACAGATGAGGATTTGGGTAAGGTAAAGTCAGATATAGAGAGTGGCAAGTTGCACCCCAAAGAGGCCAAGGTCAACCTTGCCAAGCTGATAGTAGGCTATTATCATGGCAAAGAGGCTGCCCAAAAGCAGGCTGAGGAGTTCGACAGGGCCTTCAAGGATAAGGGTTTTCCCACCGATATTACCACTACCGAGGTAGCCCTTAACAAGGATTCCGTAGGGATCATAGAATTCCTATCAGACCTGGCCAAGATATTGCCCAGTAGAGGCGAGGCCAAGCGCAAGATACAGGAGGGGGCGGTCGAGGTAGATGGAGCTAAGGTCTCCGACGGTAACCTGGAGCTTGCGGCCGGCCGGGAATACAAAGTCAGGGTAGGCAGGAAATTCGCCAAGATATTTTTAAAAAAGTATTGACAACATCTGAAAGTATGATATATTTATTGAACGCGTAGGGCCTTGTAAATCCCTTGAAATAATGGTATACTTTTAATAGCAAAACAGGGATTTGGAGGTTCAAAATGGAGAAGGTATTGACTACTTTCCATTGACAATTTAGGGTTTATCCGATATCGGAGGATGAGTTTTAGGCATCGTCACGATGCCTTTTTTATTTCCCAAATCCGCCTCTGGCGGATTTGCTATATCTGCTCTTTAACAACGAGTTTAACCGACGTACACCCCTGCGAGTTTTAGTGGGGACCGAAAGGTTACTACAAGATTTGCGGGAATAAGCCAAGACTGAACTCTTTGATATTACAATTGGAGAGTTTGATCCTGGCTCAGAGTGAACGCTGGCGGCGTGGATTAGGCATGCAAGTCGAACGATACCGCAAGGTATAGTGGCAAAAGGGCGAGTAACACATGAGTAATCTACCTTCGAGTGGGGAACAACCTTGGGAAACCGAGGCTAAAACCGCATAAGACCACGGCCTGGCATCAGGCTGTGATCAAATGGGGGGACCGCAAGGCCTCTAGCTTGAAGATGAGCTCGTGTCCTATCAGCTTGTTGGCGGGGTAACGGCCCACCAAGGCTTTTGACGGGTAGCTGGACTGAGAGGTTGGTCAGCCGCATTGGGACTGAGACACTGCCCAGACTCCTACGGGAGGCTGCAGTCGAGGATATTTAGCAATGCCCGAAAGGGTGACTATGCGACGCCGCGTGTGCGATGAAGGTCTTCGGATCGTAAAGCACTGTCAGCTGGGAGGAATCTCGGGGGTTTGAACAAAGCCGCCGGGTGACAGTACCAGCAGAGGAAGCCACGGCTAACTCCGTGCCAGCAGCCGCGGTAATACGGAGGTGGCAGGCGTTACTCGGATTGATTGGGTGTAAAGGGTGTGTAGGCGGTGCGCTAAGTCGAATGTGAAATCCCTTGGCTTAACCAAGGAACTGCATTCGAAACTGGCGTGCTTGAGTGATGGAGAGGAAAGCGGAATTCCCGGTGTAACAGTGAAATGTGTAGATATCGGGAGGAACACCAGTGGCGAAGGCGGCTTTCTGGACATCTACTGACGCTGAAACACGAGAGCATGGGGAGCAAACAGGATTAGATACCCTGGTAGTCCATGCCGTAAACGATGTGCACTAGGTGTCAGGCCCTCTGGGCTTGGTGCCGCAGTTAACACTTTAAGTGCACCACCTGGGGAGTACGGTCGCAAGACTGAAACTCAAAGGAATTGACGGGGACCCGCACAAGCGGTGGAGCATGTGGTTTAATACGACGCTACGCGTGGAACCTTACCA
>Ga0315276_10000084_pt1 | contig 71505 bp, 65 predicted proteins | sample YL17G05_0_MG_FD_204542 | JGI IMG/M metagenome (GOLD analysis project Ga0315276, IMG submission 204542) | Sediment microbial communities from Yellowstone Lake, YNP, Wyoming, USA - YL17G05_0 | ecosystem: Environmental > Aquatic > Freshwater > Lake > Sediment | place: USA: Wyoming | collected...
CACTCACCGACCATCCCTCATGCTAGTACAGCAGCACAAACTTCGTTCGCTCGTCCATAGGTCCAGTCTCTCTCCACGGCACATTAACCTCCTCGGTTACGGCCGTAAGCTAACTGTTACCTATGTCCCCGGTTCATACCACTTGTACCCCACAGCTCTGCTGTGGGGTACGAAGTGGACCCCAGCAAGGTGTGGGCTACAAGTGTGCTGAACCCACAGCAAGCTGTGGGGCACGGCGTGCGGATGTAGCAGCAGTTCCCGCTTGACTTGGAAATAGGAGGGACGGTTAATTTCGGGTATGGAGTATCCGCCGACTTTTTCATTTGCCGATGTTGCCTGGGCGCCGGCGCGAGCGTTGTCGGCCAAGCAGATCGCGCTCATGACGTTATCGCTGCTCGGCGGGCTGATTGTCTACAACGTCTTCAGTTATCTGGCGTTCTTGATTCAGGGAGATTCTCTTTCGGCAGTCTATTCGGCGTACGGGTTGTTCTCGTTTGACGTTTCGGCGCATTCCGGTATCATGGCTAGACTCGTGTTCTGGTTAGGCGCGTGCGCGGCGCTATATGTGGTAATGCTCGGGTTGTTCGCGGTGGCGGCCATCAATATCGAGTCAATCAGAAGTAATCGGTTCTTTTCGGCGCGAGAGGCGTACCGGTTTACCCTGAGCCGGGCGGGACAACTGGCGCGGGCTGAGATCGCGATTCTATTGTTCGTGTTGTTTATTGTCCTGTTGTTCTTTCTGTTGGGGCTGGTAGTTCGAATACCGTTTATCGGGGAGTGGTTCTACGCGGTGTTCTTCGTGATACCCAATTTCATCGTGGCGCTGTTCACGGTGTTCATCATCTTTGTCGTGATTCTCTCGGTCATTCTGCTGCCGGCGGTGGCAGCGGCAGAACGACGCGGCGAAACATTTGCAGTTATTCTGGAGACGTTCTCAACGATCATCAGACTTCCGCTTCGCTGGGGCTGCTACACCGCCTTCACGCTGGTAGCAGCCAAGCTGTGCAGTTTTGTGTATGCCTATTTTTGCTATCGAGCGGTGCAGTTCATGACCGCGGCCAGTTCACTGGGAGGCGGAGGGAAGGTACCCAATCTCGTGAAATCGGGGTTGGCCAATTTGCCGGTCCGAAGTGATTTCGTGAATCACGTCACGAACGTATTCCCCGGCATCAGGTGGGGGTTTGATGTTCCGTCCGGCTCTGTCTGGGGGGCCGACAGCGCGGCGGCGCATGTAATGGCGGTGATGCTGTTTGTTGTGTTCGCCAGCGTCATCGGCTATGGCCTGGCAATTCTGGCGGCGGGACAGGCACGGGCATACGTGGCGCTGAAGTATATCAAAGACGGGTACAAGGTCTCCGAGGAGGAATCGCTGTTTGCATCAAAGACGCCGGCCCCGGAATCCAGCGAGGAAGTAGGACAGGATCAGGGTCCCGCGTAGATGGAAACAGCGACGAAGATTCGCTAGCGGTTTGTCTTCCACAACATTATAGACCTCATTACAGGCGCGAACTCCGGTTTTTTTCATTTTGTCTCCGGCGGAGGACGCCTATCTTTGGAGCCGCGTCAAGGATCCTTGGATGATGATTATTCGATCAATAAAGAAGATGCACTCTTGCTCGCGCAGCCTTGCCGCGCGGAGGAAGAGAATCGGTTTGGTGCCGACTATGGGGTTTCTGCATGACGGGCACCTCGCGCTGATCCGGCGGGCGAAAAAGGAAGCGGATGTAGTTATCACGTCGATTTTTGTCAATCCGACCCAGTTTGCACCGCACGAGGATTTCAGCCGGTACCCGCGCGATGAGAAGGGAGATATCAGAAAGATCAAGAGCGCCGGCGGGGATATTGTGTTTATTCCGAGGGCGAAGGATGTCTATCCGGAGAGTTTTCAGACGTATGTAACGGTTGAAAGGCTCTCGGAGCCGCTTGAAGGTTCGGTGCGACCGGGGCATTTCAGGGGAGTGGCAACGATTGTCGCCAAGCTCTTCAATATCACGCGACCGGATGTGGCGGTGTTCGGGATGAAGGATTTCCAGCAGTCGGCGGTCTTGAAACAAATGACGGCGGATCTGGGGTATCCGGTCAAGTATGTCGTTGCTCCGACCGTGCGGGAGTCTGATGGATTGGCGATGTCGTCGCGGAACAAGTATCTCGATGCGACGGCGCGTCGCGAGGCACTATGCTTGTACTATTCACTGCGGACGGCTCAGCAGTTGGTGCGCGCCGGAGAGCGGCGAACCGCCAGAATCGCGCGGGAAATGCGGGCAGTGATACGAGCGACCTGCCCGACAGGAAATATAGACTATGTTGCTTTCACGGATATGCAGACACTCAAGCCGGTCAAGATGGTGCAGCGTGGGACGGTTGTATCGATGGCGGTCCGCGTACACGGCGTCCGGCTAATTGACAATATGAAATTGAGGTGAAGATTGGCATGAACGATCAGAATGACGCGAGAATAGAAGTCATCTCTCCGGGCGTGAATATAGCCGTGGTCAAGAAAGATGACGATGGTTGGAAGGTGCTGGTGCTGCAGCGAGCTGATACGGGATCGTATCCCGGATGCTGGGGATTGCTGACCGGCCGCAAGGAAAAGAACGAGGTGGTAGCCCAAACAGTCGAGCGAGAGCTTAGAGCGCGAGTAGGACTGAACGCTCAGCGGATCTGGTCCACTGAATACTTGATACGCTTTTATGAGCCGGAGTTCGACCAAATATGGATTATGCCGCTCGTCGTAGTGGTTGTGGATGCCAACGCCGAGGTCGTCATCCAATCGGAGCATAGCGGGTATCGCTGGCTCGACCCGTTCCGGGCAAAGAAACAGGTGACGTGGAAGAACCTTGTCCGAGCCATTGAGGATATTGCTGAAGAATTAGAGGTCTATCCGGCACGCACCTGGGTTGAGCTTGTGGCGAGTTAGGACGCTGCTCGGCTAATGCGTTGTCTTGGTTGTAGTTCGGCTGGAACTTCCCGGGAGATTCTTCGTTATCTAGTAGGGCCACTACAGAATTGAGGCGGCCGCGCCATTGGGCTTGCGAAGCAGGTCCAAATGGCTATATTCGGTCGGCACTTCAGGTGCCGGATGGTAGTAGAGGGACATAGTCGATGCTGATACAGGTTTTAAAGTCGAAGATACATCGGGCCACCATAACCGATGCCAACTTGAACTATATTGGCTCCATCACGATAGATGCGGAGTTGATACGGCTGGCCGGCCTTCATGTGTGGGAGAAGGTCGAGATTGCCAATATCAACAATGGCGAACGGCTTGAAACGTACGTGATCGAAGGACCGGCTCACAGCGGAATCATTCAGCTTAACGGCGCCGCAGCTCGCAAAGGCCAAAAAGGGGACCTGATCATTATTCTCTCGTATGGTCTTGTCGAGCACGCGCAGGCCGCCGGGCATAAGCCGATGATTGTGCACGTCGACGCCCAGAATCGACCTACCGCCTGATCTTGGCATAGGGTGTGGTGTCAATCGTTAACCCCCTATCGATTGTAGAATCCTTGCGACAGGAGATTCCTCGTTGAGCGACAAAAGAGCTGCAATTGTGCTGGCTGCGGGCAAAGGGAAGCGGATGAATTCGGACATCCCCAAAGTCTTGCACCGGATTCACGGTCGCCCGATGATAACAATACTTCTCGACACGCTGGTCAGAATGAAGTTCGACCGAATCGTGGTTGTAATCGGCCACAAAGGGGAAATGGTACAGGATGCACTGGCCGCCTATCCGGTTACCTTTGTCTGGCAACATGAGCAGCTTGGGACCGGACATGCCGTGATGATGGCAAGGGAAAAGCTGGCCGATCTCCAAGGTACCACCCTTGTGGTGGCGGGAGATGTTCCGTTTTTGTCGGAAGAATCTATTACGCTGCTGTTCGATAAACACGTTTCAACCAACTCAGCGGCAACCTGCCTGTCGGCGGTGTTCGATGACCCGACCGGCTATGGGCGGATTGTGCGGGACGGCAAATCCGACCGGCTGAAACAGATAATCGAACATAAAGATGCTACAGAGGAAATCAGGGAAATTCGAGAGATAAATAGCGGCACTTTCTGCTTTGACAATCAATTGCTCTTGCAATCCCTGGATCACATCGGCACTGACAATGCGCAAGGGGAGTACTACCTGACGGATGCGGTTAAGATATTGTATGACAAGGGGTTGCCGGTATCGATAGCGGTTGCTGCCAATCCGGAGGAGGTGAAGGGTGTGAACTCAGTCGAGCAGTTGGAGCACTTGGAGCGAGTATTTGGCGATCGCAGCCGATAAAAGAGGATAGAATGCGAACTTAGACCTCGGGCGATTTGTATTATATGGCAGTGTGGCTAAGTTTATGTGGGATGGATTTTTGTTGACCTTTCGATCGATAGAGAATAACTTAGTAACGCATACCGAGATGTTTGCCATGAAGTTTAGAGTCCTCTCGATTATTGTAGTCCTTGTTATAAGCGCTGCCTTGGCAGTGCAAGGGACAGAAAACGCCCCGGTGGGCGGGCCTAACACAGTGAGTCAGTCCAGTCTGAAGGGGGCGGCGAATCCGTTTTCGCTGCTGAGTTCATCCCGGATTCGCTGGTCGAACAGCTACTCAGTGAGTTTCTTTTCCGGCGGCGGGAGGTCCGGCTCGCTCGGACTATTGAATACGTCAATGTACTATGAGCTGTCTCCCAAATTGTCTTTGGGATTGAATGTCGGAATATTGCATAACCCGAGCAGCTTGTGGGGAGATGCGAAGAGCAGCCCAACGCTGCTTCCGGGGATGAAATTGGATTTCCATCCTTCACGGGCGTTTCGGATGATAGTTGATGTTCGGTCGGTCTCCGGGGCAATGTATCCCTATGACCGTTCAGCAGGGTTCTGGTACGATCCCATATATCCTTATGATTGGTCTTTGCAGGAAAGGAAGTAGCTCAGGCTTCACGTATCGCTTCCGTTCCCGCGACGTTTTTTGATGTTCCAGACAGAACCCTCGTACAGCCACCAGTCGCCACCAGTTTCGCCGGGTCGCCCTCCAAAGCGCCGGCGAAGGATCTTCCGGTATGCAGAATTGGCGGCGCTTTTGATAGTGGTTGGCTTGCTCGGATATATCGGCCTGTATGTCGTGAGAGTCAGCAGAGGGGTCACCAAGGATGCGGACGTCAGGCTTCAGGTCGTACGGCTGCAAGTACTAAACGGCTGTGGCGTTGGCGGATTGGCGGACCGGATCGGCAAGAAGCTTAACGGAGCGGCCGATGAGTTGATGGAAATACGGGTTGTCGATTTCGACGACGTCGGATTGCGGCGAGTCAAGCAGTCGTTCGTGATTTCTCGAACCGAGAACACCGATGCGGCCAGAGCATTGGCCGGTCGGCTCGGCCTGAACCCGTCGGAAGTGATTTTTGAACCGTTGGAGAACAACATTCGTCAAATAACCGCGACGCTCGTGCTGGGTGAAGACTACGGCTCGTTACGTTCGCTGGAACCACCGCAGGAGAAGTAAAAAGGCAACTTGAGAAAGTTATCCGCGCTCAACCGAGCCAGAATGGCCGGCCGTCTGGCGCTCAGTAAGAGGGGCTTCGATGTCAAAATACTCAAGCTCAAATCACTGTCATCCGTCTGCGACTATTTTGTTATCGCTTCCGGCGATGCCGACGTGCACGTGCGCGCGATTGCCGAGACGATCAGCGACGGCCTGCGGGAAGCCGGCCACCGGGCGGTCCATTCCGAGGGGATGCGGGACGGAAACTGGGTGCTGCTGGATTATATCGATGTCGTAGTTCACATTTTTTATGAGCCGACACGTCGGTTCTATGCGCTTGAGAAACTATGGGGGGATGCGCCGATTGAGGAGTTGAGTGATGATTAGTCGGGCAACCTGCCGGCATCGGAATGGAAGCTAGTGTAATTTTACATATCAATAGGAACCCCCATGGAACTCGCAGAATTGAAATCGAAGACGATCGCGGAGTTGCTGAAAATCGCCGAAGACCTGGACATTCCGGGCGTCTCGGGACTTCGCAAGTCGGAACTGATCTACAAGGTAATGGAGAGCACATCATCTACCAACGGCATGATATTCGCCGAAGGGGTGCTGGAAATCATGGAAGAAGGGTACGGATTCCTTCGCTCTCCCGACTACAACTACCTGCCGGGGCAGGACGACATCTACGTCTCGCCGTCTCAGATCAAGCGGTTTGACCTTCGGACCGGCGACACGGTTTCCGGTCAGGTTCGTCCACCGAAGGACAACGAGCGGTATTTTGCGCTGCTTAAAATCGAAGCGGTCAATCATGAAGACCCGGAAGTCGCCAAGCACAAGACGCTGTTTGACAACCTGACGCCGCTGTATCCGAACGAGGCGTTCAAACTGGAGGTGAACGGCGATGAGATGACGACGCGCATCATTGACCTGCTGTGTCCAATCGGCAAAGGTCAGCGCGCGCTGATTACGTCGCCACCCAAGGCCGGCAAGACAATCATACTGCAGAAAATAGCACAAGCGATTATCACCAACCACCCGAAGGTGATACTGATTGTACTCTTAATTGACGAGCGGCCGGAAGAAGTGACGGATATGAGGCGGTCGGTGAAGGGGGAAGTGATATCCTCGACTTTCGATGAACCGGCGGAGCGGCACGTGCAGGTAGCCAACATGGTTCTGGAAAAGGCGAAACGGCTGACTGAGCACAAGCAGGACGTCGTGATTCTTCTGGACTCGGTTACCCGATTGGCGCGCGCACATAACGCGGTAGTGCCGCACTCCGGAAAGATTCTGTCGGGTGGTGTGGACTCGAACGCGCTGCACAAACCGAAACGGTTTTTCGGAGCGGCGCGAAATATCGAAGAGGGAGGATCGTTGACGATCATCGCGACGGCGCTTATCGAAACCGGCTCCCGTATGGATGAAGTGATTTTTGAGGAGTTCAAGGGAACCGGCAATATGGAAATGGTGATGGATCGCCGCCTGGCGGACCGTCGCATATTCCCGGCGATGGATATCAACCGGTCATCGACGCGTAAAGAGGAACTCCTGCAAAGCGAGGAGATCCTCAACAAGGTGTGGATTCTGCGGAAGTTCCTGGCGGAGATGAATCCGATCGAGGCGATGGAGTTCCTCTTGGACCGGATGCGGAAGACCAAGAGCAACGAGAAGTTCCTGGCGTCGATGAAGGATTAGGGGTCGCTTCTCGTCTCCGCTCGAAGCAGCGATTGATAGGCCGGTGGCGAATGCCGCCGGCTTTTCTTTTAGTAGGGAATTTCTTCGAAATCGAGACCGAATTCAAGGTCCATCTTCTTAGCTTGGAATAGGGTTGGGTGTTCGGTATGGGCGCGGAGTACCTCGATGATTTCCTGCCGGTATTTGTCGGGCATTTGACAGCCGAGGATGATTTCTACTATTACTGACCTAGGGATTTGGAGTGGTAGGTCAGTATGGTCGAACAGTATATAGCGATATTCCTCTTCATATCTCCAGTTCTCTGACTTCACAAGTAGAGTTCTCTGCAATGCTAACGGAACGGGGTTGCCGTCAATGTCGCATGGCAGTATTTGAGGGTAACTCTCGGAGTATTCGACTTCGTCTTGATCAACATAAATGTCGCGATTAGTGTATATCGCGTCAAACGCGTGGTCAAGGCTAGGTCGATGTAGACCAACGCAGAAGCCCGTTTGGTTTGCAGCGTAATGAGACCACATGAGGATGTTTTTCTTGGTTCGCGACAGAGTGAAGATGCCAAAGTCATTTTCCTTTGCCTCGTCCCACTTCCGATTTTGTTCTGCACGGGCAAGAGGATCCCTAATCCGAGAGATCGCGCCCTGCAACAGTTCTTCACGTTGGCGTTCATCTGCCTCGGGATAGCCACCATCAAGAGTCTCTTGGAAGTGTTTCCTGAGTTGTTCATCCGTGGCACCCTCGTACTGGGTTATGATCTTACAATCGAATGGATCATTGAAGTGCTTACATGACGAAAACCACAACTCGCAGTCGGTCAACAGTGTTTTGTGATGCTTGTTCTGCCAATCTCGGTACTTGTAGAGGATCATGAGTTGACCTCCCGTTTATTAGCCACACAAATGAATTTCGGACAACTGCAAGATGGTGAGAGGCCGGCTGAACGTCAAGCGCGGGGGGCGCTTGACCTACAGAATTAGCCGAGAATTTGCTTGATGGCTTCGCGAAATCTGCGCTCCTGCCATCTTGATGGAAATGGCACAACGATTCCGTTATTCCTGACGATGAAGCCGTCGTGTAGAAGTTTCGCCTCCAACAAAACGCATACATTCTTCTTGATCAGAATGATGGGAGTGGACTTTTGCGGAGAGAGAGCCACTAATTCCCGAGTGAGTCCTTCATAACCTGCCAGCACTATTTGGTCACGCTCTCCATTCGAGAGACCCTTATTGACCGGTACGTAGGTGGCATCGAGTAGTAGGTAACCTTCCTCTTGAAACGCTTTGAGTCCATCAGTCTTGCTTGCGACTTGTCTTTCCAATACATCACACATTAGGGCGCGAAATAACGGCTCTGCCGTCAGCCCTTCAGGGTCATAAAAATACTTACCTGATGAAGGGGGAGACTCAGCTATGAAGATGAGTCGTGTCTGGGTTGGCCGATATCGGTCTCTCAGATTCACATAATACTGTTCATCCATAAGGTACATTCTACAGCAGATCAGTAGCTCGGGGTGCGCCTGACCCACAACTGGTCACAACAGTTGTCACTTTCGTTTCAAAATGGCCTCAAATGCGGCTACGGCCTCGGGGGAGCCGAGGCGGTCAATTAGAATCAGCGCTTCTTTCGAGATTGTCCGCCGAATCATTTCGGCATGAGCCTCTTTGAGAAGTTTCTTCGTGATAAGGACTGATACCTGAGGCTTTGAGGCGAGTTTGCGCGCTTGTAGAAGGGCGTAATCCAGAACATTGGGATCGGATACGACCTGATTGACCAAACCGATCTCGGCGGCCTTTTCGGCAGTGAACGGTTCTCCCAGCATCAGCAATTCCGCAGCGCGGTGGTATCCGGCCAAAAGCGGCAAGAGGTAGCTGGAGCCGGCTTCGGGATTGAGGCCGAGATTCACAAACGGCATCAGGAATTTTGCGTCGGAACTGGCATAAACCAAGTCACAATGCAGCAACATGGTGGTCCCGATTCCGACCGCCACGCCTTCGACCGCCGCCACCACCGGTTTCTTCATCCGGCTCAAGGCATACATGAATCGAAAGACCGGTGCGGATTCATCTTTCGGAGGGTTCTGCAGGAAATCCTGAAGATCATTGCCGGCAGTGAAATTACCGCCCATGCCATGAATCAAGAGGATGCGGACTGAATTGTCGCGATCTGCCCGCTCGATACACTCAATCATCGCCTCGTACATCGTGAACGTGAGGGCGTTCTTCTTTTCGGGGCGGTTGATCGAGAGACGGAGTATGCGGTCTTCGCAGGATGTGATGACTTGGTTCGCGGCTGTCATGACAGACATTCCGGTCTGGCGCGCTGCAGCCAGAGCTATTTCACCTTTTTCCGCACGATCACGCCGTCGACGCCGCCGATGTACAGGTAGTCGCCGACCAACGTCATGCAGGCGAAATCTACGGGGTCCTTAAGAACAACTTCCGGCACCCAGACCTTGCCACCATCGACAGTTCTCATAACAGTGCCACCCGTGCCGGCAATGTAGCCGGTCTTTTCATCAACCAGTGCGACTGAGGTGAAGTTGATTTCCGGTTTGTCCAAAGAAACAGGGTTCCAGGATCGACCCCGGTCGGACGATGTGGCAATCATTGCCATGTTGCCGCAAATAACACCGGTCTGGCCGTAGAACGCGGTCGCGCGGCCTGTTTTGCCGGAAGCGGTCTTGAGTGTAGACCATGTTTTTCCGGAATCGGTCGAGTAGTGAAGTTTTCCCCAGGATTGGAAGCAGAGCGGGTCACCCTTACGATAGAACAGTTCGCCAAAACCAAGACCGGAATCAGGCACCTGCCGCCAATTAAGAGCTGCATCTGAACTCCGGAACAGAACGCCCTTCAGGTCTCCCGGAATAAGACCAACAAGCACGGCCGCGTCTCCACCCAGCATCACCACGCTGGTAAACCAGATCGTCGTGTCACCCCAAAAAGTTCGAGTCCAGTTCTTGCAACCGTCGGAAGTCCGAGCGACGAATCCTCGCTGACCGCAGATAACACCGGTGTCCTTATTGAGAAAGAAGACGTCATCATACGGTGGATCGTCTTTCGCAAGCGTATACACGTTCCAGGTCTTGCCTGAGTCGGTGGTTCGGGCATATTTCGCTCCGTCCGTCACGACATAGCCGAAACCGGGCGAGAGGAAAGACATGCCGGTGATGGTCTCCCTGACGGGAAACGGGAGTTCCTTCCACTCGTCCGCGGCTGTGAGAAGAGAGGGAAGCGCCAGAGTGATCAGAAGCGCGGTGAGCAGGGACGACCCGTTTTTTGGTTGTTGGTTGTTGTTCAGTTTCATACCATTCTTGTACAAATAAGGACGTCTGTTAGTTCATTGGGCGTGAAAGTACGCTCGAACCGCGGCGATGTCAACGTAACAGATGGCAGGATATCCGACCGTGAATGGGCCATTGGTAGAACTTGAGAACGTATGTGCGCGGACCGATCGCGGCGAGGAGATCTTCCGGTCGTTGAGCTTTGCCCTGCAGCAGGGTCAATCAGCGGTTATCGTGGGAGGCGCCGGTTCGGGGAAGACTACTCTGGTGGAATTGCTGCTGGGGCTGCAGATGCCGGTGAGCGGGCGGATAGAGATGTTCGGCGAGCCGCTCCGGCGTCGGAGCGCGGTCCGGCGGGCGCGACGCAAAGTTGGCGGGGTCGGCGGACCATTCAGTCTGATTTCTACGCTGTCGGTTGCCGAGAACATCCTGATGCCGCTGATCATTGCCGGTGATCGGGCCAGCATTCAGCGCGAGCGACTGACCCGTCTTTTGGGGGAGTTCAACCTGACGAAGCAGGCCGGCCAGTATCCATCGTCGCTTACCAGAGTAGAGTATACACTGGTGCAAATAGCGCGAGCCTCAGTCGCGAGTCAGCCGTTGATGCTGATCGATGAACCGTCGGCCGGTCTTGACTCAAAGACCTATCTGCGGGTGCTGGAGTACCTGCACAAAGCATCGTTGTTCGGCCGGTCGATGCTCATTGTAGCATCGGAAAAGCCGCCGCTGGAGATGCCTAATAGCATATGCTATTCGATTTCCGAAGGGGGTCTGGTGTGATTCGACTGAAGTATTTCCTCCGAGAAATCGGGAGGAACTTATATCGATATCCCGGGACAGCGCTCGGCTCGGTACTCTCGCTCACGCTGATATTTCTGCTGTTCGATCTCTTTTGGGTTGCGGCGGGAACCACGGACCGGATGTATCAGGGGCTTCTCTCGCAAGTACAGATGGAAATATTCATCTCCGACGATGTCCCTGATTCGGTGATGGCACCATTGGCCGGAGCGGTTGCGGATATTCCAGGAATAAAGGACGTGCGATTCGTGTCTCGGGAAGAAGCCCGACTCGAACTGGAGCGGCTGGTCGGTACCGATCTCTTGGCGGAATACGATACGCTGAATCCGCTGCCACGCTCCTTTTTCCTCGAATTGGATCCATCGGTAAAGAACCTGGTATCGATGGAGATGCTCGACCAGAATCTTCGGCAGATCACGGGGGTGACAGAGGTAACGTACAGTCGCGACTGGCTGGCCAAAGCGGAAGAAACTCGGTCGTTGGTATCCAGAGTCGGGATGGTTTTGGGTGTGATTATTTTCCTTACCGCAGTCATCAACTCGGGGAATAGTATTCGTCTGATGACCCGGGCGCGGGGCGGAGGGTACAGCCAGATGCTGTTGCTTGGCGCGGGGCGACTATTCCTGGCTTTTCCTCTAATGTTGGAGGGCTTGCTGCTTTGCGGATTGTCGGCGGCGTTAAGCTGGGGAATCGTACTCTTTGCCAGCAGAAAGATCGCGTTCAGTCAGTTCGCAATCGTGCTGCCGCCGGCGAGTGACATCTTGCTGTTTTGCGTCGCGGCAGCGTTGCTGGGTTTTGTAAGCGGCTACGTGGGTGTGCGGAAACTCCTGAGATAGTATGCGGCGGCGGTTGGAAATCGTATTGGCGATGGCGCTCGTGCTGACGGCCGGACAGGCAGGCGTAAGGGCGCAGACCAATCTTAAGACACAGAAGAAGGAACTGGAGAAGATTCAAAAGGATGTCACAAACAGCAAGCAACGGCTCGATTCACTGAAACGTGAAGAGGGACGGGTACAGAAGGAGCTGTCGGAATACGATGAGCGGATTTCGTCCCAGCAGAAGGTGCTCGGGCGGCTTGGTACACAGATCCACGGAATCCGCAAAGAGATAACTCAAACGCAGAACCAACTGACATCCGGTGAACAGACATTGGAGGCGAGCCGGAACCGGTATCTAGGAAGTGTCCGCCGGCTATATCTCACACTGCCGCGTCAGATGAACAATTTGGCGGAGTCACCGCAGGTGGAGTTGGGAACCAAGCGGCAGGTGACGTATCTCAACGCGATGGTCGCTTGCGCCTCCGGCAATGTGTCGGAAGCCCAGCAGTATCTGTCGGATGCCCGCACCGAGTTGGAGAGGCTGTCCGGTCGGCAAGACAAGATCGAAAGACTGCAACAGCAACGACAAGTGAGCTACGCGCTCGACCAGAGCCGGAAACAAAGACGACAGCGGCAGCTCGATAAGCTTCGTCGGTTGAAGAAGGAAGAGTTCGACAAGATCGTTGTTCTGCAACAATCGGCAGAGGAGATGGGACGGATTTTGAACCGCCTGCAGGCGGCGGCCAAGTCAGAGCCTGTTCGTGCAGCGCAACCATCACGGCAAGGCTCGTTATCATCGTTTGCTGCGCTGCGGGGAAGTCTGCCAAGCCCGGCCAAAGGGGAAGTGATAGTGCCGTACGGCAGTGCGGTCCATCCGGTCACGCATTTGAAATCATTCTCTCCCGGAATAGCGATCCAAGGGAAGCCCAACGGAGTGGTGACGTCAGTCGGCGATGGGACGGTCGCCTACACGGGCAATCTGCGCGGATACGGGAATTTTGTCATTGTCGATCACGACGGTGTCTACTTTACCACGTATGCGGGACTGGGGGAGACGAGTGTCAACACCGGTCAAACGGTCGAGACCGGCACGAAGATTGGAACGACAGATCAAGGCGGGGTGGTTCGGTTTGAATTGCGCAAAGGCCGGGAAGCGCTGGATCCGGCAGAATGGATTCGCCTTGACGCTTTCTGAGATCGGCAGATTCCAACCGAAAGCATGGTCGATACTCACGCGGTCGTTTGCCGCCAACCGAGTAGCATCGACGTACTTGTTCTGGGGGCGCGAGGGACTCGGTCACTGGCCGCTGGCCCTATCGTTTGCCGCGCTCCTGAACTGCCGCGGTTCCGGCGGTTCGAAGGACGCACCGTGCGGAGAGTGTGACCATTGCAGGCAAATCGGCGCACTGGGTTTTCCCGATTTGCACTTGATCGTTCCGATCAGTTCACACAAGAACATGAATGAAGGGATTGACCTCACCAACGTCATTCTGGATGAGAAGCGAAAGGAACCGTTCCGGATTTGCGCTTCGGCAGCGCAGACGACAATTCCGATTGACCTGGCTCGCCAAATGAGGGGACGGTTGGCGCTCAAAGCGGAGCCGGGAATCCGGCGCGTTGTGCTGTTCTATCAAATGGAGAAGATGTTGCACGCCTCGGCTGATGCCCTGTTGAAGTTGATAGAGGAACCGCCGCTGGATACGACGCTGATTCTCACGGCGGCATCTCCCGACATGTTGCTGCCGACAATTCAGTCACGGTCGCAGAAGATTCGGCTTGACCGAATACCGGATGAGATCATTCTGAAATACCTAACGGAGAACTACGATCAGGACGAAGCGAAGGCGTTGCGAATCGCTCGCTTGTCCGAGGGGAATCTGGGTGTGGCTCTCGACATGGTGGGCAGCGAAGAAGACGGTGATGAGCTGTCACAGCGGGCAATCGGTTTCCTGTTGTTCAAGTCGATGTTTCTGGACTCGGGACCGACGGTCGCTTCGCACGTTGTCGATCTGCTGGCAGGCAATGACCGGTCGCAAGCGGAAGAGATGCTACGTTTTTGGCAGTCGCTGATTCGCGATTGCGCCCATTACGCCGCGACTGGCGAGCCGGAACAGATTGTGAACAGTGATTTTCGGACGGATCTCATTGCTTTCGCCCGGCAGTTTGAGAACTCGGAGGTGGTGTCCGTGATGACCGGTGAAATCAAGAATACCCTTGCCGATATCCGCCTCAATGTGCATATTCCGACCGCTATAGTTGCGCTTGTTTTGAGACTGCGAGAAGCTATCGGGGCGTCTCGGTGAGTTACTTTTTTGTGTGAGCGGACGTAAGGAAAATCGTGGCCGAACTCTATCTGGTGGAATTCAAAGGCTCCCGCAAGGAGTTCTTTTACAACAGCTATCATCACGCCCTAAAGCTGTCCGAGGCGGTCATTGTGCAGGCAGAGCAGGGGGAGGAGATGGGTGTACTCATCAAGAGGATTGAGGGCCGCTCCGGTGCAGAATCCGGGCGCCCCCGTTCCATTCTTCGCCCCGCCGGCAAGGATGACAGACAGCGGTTCACCGAACTGAGACAGAAGGAAGCGGACTGCAAACGAGAGATTGTCCCTCTGATTCGCCGGCATGGCCTGGTTATGAAAGTAGTCGACGTAGAGTGTCAGTTTGACGGCAACAAAATTACATATTACTTCACGGCCGACCACCGGGTGGACTTTCGGTCATTGGTGCGGGATTTGGCGTCGCGCTACCGAACACGGATAGAGCTTAGACAAATCGGCGTGCGGGATGAAGCACGGCGCAACGACGGTTACGGCATCTGCGGTCGGCGGCAATGCTGCAATACGTTTCTAAAGGATTTTGCGCCGATCTCGACCGGCCATGCGCGAGAGCAGGAGTTGTCGCTGAATCCAAGTAAGATCTCCGGCAATTGCGGGCGACTGCTGTGTTGTCTTCGGTACGAAGTGGACAGCTACGCCGAAGTCAAACGGCGGTTTCCGGCGGTCGGTTCGACGGTCGAGACGAAGAACGGGACGGGCGTGATACAGCGAATCGACTATTTCCGAGAGGAGATGGTTTTGCAGGATGCCGAAGGGACGGAGAGCAGAGCAGGCATCATGGATCTCGTAACGATTCTAAAGACACCGGACGGCCGGGCTGCGGCGAAGCCGGTTGTCGACTATGTTGAAGAGATCGCCTCGAGTGCGGATGAGCGGGAAGCGCTGAAGCGATTGGATGAGCCGGAGAATCTTAACTAGCAGCCGACGTCAGGAGACTATCTGTGCCACGCCCATTCTACGTCACGACCCCCATATACTACGTCAATGATCGGCCTCATATCGGCCACGCCTATACCACGATTGCAGCGGATCTGTTAACACGCTTTTACCGGCTAGCCGGGCGGGAAGCATTCTTTCTGACCGGTACCGACGAGCATGGCACGAAGGTAGCTGAGGCGGCACAGGCGGCCGGACTTTCCGAGCAGGCGTTTTGTGATCGAACGGTGGAGACGTTTGCCGCGGCCTGGAAGAAGCTGGATATCGAGTACAACTACTTTATCCGCACAACCTCGGAGCGTCACAAACTGGCTGTACTGAAGTTGCTGGATGCGATGCGGGCAGCGAAAACCGATGATGGCCAAGATGTCGTGTATTCCGATTACTATGAAGGTCTGTACTGCACCGGGTGCGAGAAGTTCCTCACGGAGAAGGATCTGGTGAACGGTCAGTGCCCGTTTCACAAGCGGCCGCCGGAAAAACTCCGGGAGAAGAATTACTTCTTTCGGCTGACGGCGTTTGCGCAGCGCATCAAACGGCAGATCGAATCAGGCGAGCTTGTGATTCTGCCGGAAGAGCGGCGCAACGAAGTCCTGGGACTCATTGATCAGGACCTTCCGGATTTCTCCCTTTCGCGCGAGCGGGTCAAATGGGGCATACCATTGTCATTTGACAAGAGTCAGGTGGCTTACGTATGGGTGGACGCGCTGTCGAACTACATATCCGGTATCGGCTATGGGGACGACCCGGCGTCGTTCACCAAATGGTGGGATGAGGCGGAAGTGGTTCACCTGATGGGCAAGGAAATTCTCAAGTTTCACTGCTTCTATTGGCCAGCGATGCTGATGGCGGCCGGCGTGAAGTTACCCAATGTGATGTTCCTCCATGGGTGGTTTACCGTCGACGGCGAGAAGATGTCGAAATCGCTGGGAAATATGATCGACCCCAATGATATGGTGGCGAAATTCGGACCTGACGGCGCGCGCTATCTGCTGTTGACACAGTATCCGTTCGGCATCGACGGCGATGTACAGGCGAAGCGATTCGTGACCCAGTACAATTCCGATTTGGCCAACGATCTCGGCAATCTGGTCTCCCGCGTGGTGAAGATGATTATGGCTGATTTCGGCGGTCGGCTGCCGCAACCGGTTCGTGAGCTTGAAGGGCTTGAACAGTTGATGTTGCTGGCGGAGGAGCTTCCGGAAAGCGCCTACGGGCATATCAAGCATTTCCGGATTACCAACGCAATCAGCGACAGTCTCAATCTGGTGCGCGCCACCAACAAGTTCTTCAACGACACTACACCGTGGTTATTGGGCAAGCAAGGGCAAAAGGCCAAGCAGGGCGCTATCCTGTATGCGTGTTGTGAACTAATACGAATTGTCTCGATTATGCTCTACCCGGCTATGCCGCGCAAGATGCGGGAGATTCGCGGCGTCTTTGGATTGGATGATGGCAGTTTGACGCTGGAGCATGCTCGAAGATTTTTTGATCTGACTCCCGGATCGCCGGTCAAATTGGAGCAATCGATCTTCCCGCGCATCGACACGCCGTTTGAAACAGGAAACGTTTCGGCACAGGCTAACTTGACGCCCGCTTCGGCCGCTCTTGCGACGGAAGGGCTGGTTGATATCACCGAATTTCAAAAAGCAGATCTTCGGGTGGCCAAGGTGATCGCTGCCGAGAGGGTGACGGGGACGACCAAACTGCTAAAGCTCCAGATTGATTTGGGGAGTGAAAAGCGGCAGATTGTGGCGGGCGTTGCAGAGCAGTATTCACCCGAGCGAATTACGGGCATGAAAATCATAGTGGTGACAAACCTGAAGCCGGCTGTGATAAGAGGAATCGAATCTCGAGGCATGCTGCTTGCGGCCAAGGCCGGCGGAAATCTGGTTCTCTTGACGCCCGACGGTGATCTTGCGCCGGGCGCCAAAGTCAGTTAATGATCGATTCACATTGCCATTTGGATTCACGGCAGTATGGCGGTCGGCACGCCCAGTTGCTGGCAGCCGCGGAGAAGGCCGGTGTCAGCACGTTGGTGAATATCGGCGCCGACTTGGCATCATCCGAGACTTCAGTTAAGCTGGCTACCGAGCATGCAATGGTGTATGCCACAGTCGGTATCCACCCGCATGACGCGACCACGCTCGATGACCAGGCATTGGCTCGCGTGAAAGAACTGGCCGCGCATAAGAAGGTGGTTGCAATAGGGGAGATCGGGCTGGACTACTATCGCGATCTCTCGCCACGAGCCGTCCAGAAGAAGGCATTCACGAAGCAGTTGGAGCTGGCGGCAGAGCTTAAGATGCCGGTGGTGATACATACTCGTGAGGCATTCCAGGATACACTGGATATAGCAAGAGACTTCAGTGCTTCAATCCCCGGCGGCGTGTTCCATTGCTTTCCGGGAAGCACCGAAGATGCGCTGAGAGTGATTGAGATGGGATTCGTTATCTCGGTGGGCGGCGTTATCACTTACAAGGGTTCGCAGATGTCGATTACGGCAACTCAGGTGCCGCTGGAGTTCATCATTGTCGAAACCGACGCACCGTATTTGACGCCGGTTCCGCACCGGGGGACTCTGAACCAGCCGGCATACGTGAAGATTGTATACGAGCGACTGGCCCAGCTCAGGGGAGTTTCGTTTTCTGATCTGGAACGAACAGTCGACCGCACCTGTCGAAAGATGTATCGCATGGTCGAAACGTTCGGGGGATGATGAATGTCGACCTACCACGCCAAGAAGCGGCTGGGACAGAATTTTCTGACGTCAGAGAAAGTGATTACCCACATTGTAGAATTGGTGTCGCCAACACCGGGCCAGACAATCATCGAGGTCGGCTCCGGTAGAGGGGCCTTGACAGTGCCGCTCGCGGACTCCGGAGCCGCACTCTGGGCGATAGAATTCGACCGGGACCTGATTGACCATCTCGACCGTCTGCTGATGGACTACAAGAATGTCACGGTACTGGGGCGTGATTTTCTGGCTTTTGACCCGAGTCAATATAAGTTGGACCGATTCACGCTGGTCGGTAACCTCCCGTACAACATTACTTCGCCGGTGATTGACTGGTGTGTCAGATATCACGACCGGCTTACGAAGGCGTATTTCATGATGCAGCGCGAGGTCGCAAGCCGGTTGACGGCGGCGCCAGGCACACATGACTGGTCGCCAATATCGATAGTTGCCCAGCTTCACTTCGACCTGACATATTGTTTTGAAGTGCCACCGTACGCCTTCACGCCGATCCCGGAAGTAGTGTCGGCATTCGTGGAGTTGACACCGATACCGGTTAGAAACGACGTTGATATGACGGCACTGGACAAGGTGGTGCGGGCGTCGTTTCAACAACGGCGCAAGCAACTGGTCAATAACCTGGTACCAAGTTTGGTTCCGGATACGGATTCGGCGCGACGTATCCTGCAATTTCTGGGGCTACGGGAGACTGTTCGTGCGGAGGAGCTTTCGATTGACCAATTTTGCCATCTCACGAATCATCTAGCAGCGGGGGATACCGGTGGGCACTGATGCTGAAGCGGGTGAGCGGATCACGCATGTCACTGTTCCCGAAGATACCGAGCCGGCAAGAATCGATTCGTATCTCAGCGGTCATGAGAATGTTCATTTGTCGCGGACGCGAATTCAGAAGCTGATCGATTGCGGCCGCATCACGGTCAATAACCGGCCGGTGGCATCGAGTCTGCTGTTGAAGGGGGGGGAGAAGATTGCGATCAGCCTGCCGGAGCCGCCAAAGATGCACGTGGAACCCGAGGATATCGCGATAGCGCTGGCGTATGAAGACGAATATCTGGTGGTGGTGGATAAGCCGGCCGGAATGCTCACGCACCCATCAATCGGCGTCAAGACCGGCACTATGGTGAACGCGTTATTGCATCGGCTGGGGAAACTTCCGGCGCACGCCTGGGCGGAGCGGCCGGGAATTGTGCACCGACTCGACAAAGGGACTTCAGGCCTGCTGTTAGTGGCGAAAACCGATGAGGCTATGCTGAAGTTACAGCTGGCGCTGAAAGCGCGCGATATTCATCGAACTTATCTAGCTCTTGTGTGCGGCCATATGACGAATGACACAGGGAAAATAGACCTGCCGATCGGGCGGTCGATGCAGGACCGCACCAAGATGGCGGTCGATGGCGCTGCTCCGCGGGATGCGGTCACGCGGTACCGGCTGCGCGACCGGTTTCGTTCATATGATTGGCTTGAGGTCGACTTGCAGACCGGAAGGACTCATCAGATCAGGGTGCACTTGTCGCATCTGGGGCATCCGGTATTCGGCGACCCCGAGTACGGCGGGAGGGAGAAGTGGCATCGCGGCATTTTTGCGCCGGAGCGACAGCTGGCGAAAGAACTGCTGTCACTAATTGAGCACCAGGCGCTTCATGCCTGTCGGCTATCATTTGTTCATCCGGTGACGGAGCAGACGGTCACCGTCGAGTCACCCCTTCCCGCGGACTATCAAGGCGTGATTGATCTGCTTAACAAGCAAGGCAGATAGAGCCGCCAGAACCCCAACTCTTTGCCCCATAAGTGCGTTCTCATCTGGGAACAACCGCACAGCCTGATCGTTGAATTCATCACATTGTATGTCCGGGCATTTTCGCAATCAACAAGGATGCTGAAGTGAGGAGCTACAGATGATTACCGTCCGAAAGGGGCAAGAGCGAGGGCATTTCAATCACGGGTGGCTCGACACCTATCACACCTTTTCGTTCGCCGGCTATTACGATCCCCGGTTCATGAGGTTCCGGTCACTTCGAGTCATTAACGAAGATCGGGTTGCGCCGGGGCAGGGATTCATGCCGCACGACCACCGAGATATGGAGATTATCACGGTGGTACTGAAAGGTGCGCTGGAGCATAAGGACAGCATGGGGAACGGTTCGATTATCCGGCCCGGTGATATCCAGCGCATGTCCGCAGGGACTGGGGTCACACATAGCGAGTTCAACGCGTCGAAAACTGAACCAGTTCATTTGGTGCAAATATGGATTTTCCCCGACCGACAGGCGTATGAACCGGGCTACGAACAGCGCACACTTGCTGTCGACGAACACCGCGACCGCCTTCAGTTGCTTGCCTCACCTGACAGCGCAGAGCAGTCGGTAAAGATACATCAGGATGTCAGGCTTTATGCCTCACGCTTGCAGCAAGGCCGGGACCTGACGATGGACCTGAGCACAGGACGTCATGCCTGGCTTCAAATGATCGAGGGGGAGATTGACCTTAACGGCATTTCTCTGACGACCGGAGACGGCTCACAGGTCAGTCAGGAGTTGGCGCTGCAGATACGAGCCGTATCCGAGGCCGAGTTTCTGCTTTTCGATCTGGCCTGACGGAATGGCCGTGATTTTGTGCTTGTTGACATCAACTATGTGCTGGGGTAGATTTGCCGAATGTCACAACCGGAGAAGTCAAGCAAGCTGACATATGCTCAAGCGGGAGTGGATATTAAGGCCGGGGAAGAGGCGGTCGAGCGAATCAAGCGACTGGCCAGACAGACATTTGGTCCCGAGGTTCTTTCTGAGATTGGTTCGTTCGGAGGGTTCTACCGCCCGAATCTCTCCGGAATAAAGAGCCCGGTGTTAGTGTCATCGGCGGATGGGGTCGGGACCAAGCTCAAGCTGGCCTTCATGACGGGCCGGCATGATACTGTCGGCGAAGACCTGGTCAATCACTGTGTCAACGATATTCTGGTTCACGGCGCTCGCGGGCTGTTTTTCCTGGATTATATCGCAGTCGGCAAACTGGAACCGGCCGTAATTGCGGACATTGTAGCCGGACTTAGTCGTGGCTGTAAGAACGCCGGTATGGCGTTGGTGGGCGGCGAGACCGCAGAGATGCCGGATTTCTATACGGTCGGCGAGTACGATGTTGCCGGGTTCATTGTGGGGTTGGTCGATGAAAGCCGGATAATCAACGGTCGTGCGATTCAGGTCGGAGATATTTGCATCGGTTTGCCCTCGAATGGTCTGCACACCAACGGCTATAGTCTGGCCAGAAAGGTGGCATTCGAGATTGCCGGGCACAAGCCCGATGATTATGTAGCCGACCTGCAGATGACTATTGCTGACGCTTTAATGAAAGTGCACCGGTTTTATGCGCCGGTCATTCATTCCTTGATTGATACGTTCAATATTCATGGGATGGCCCACATTACCGGAGGCGGGATTCCGGGTAATCTTAATCGAATTCTTCCGTCCGGATTGAACGCCGAGGTCAAACGCGGAAGCTGGCCGGTTTTGCCGATATTCGAGTATCTTCGAAATCGCGGCAATCTGGACCCGGCTGATATCTATTCGGCATTCAATATGGGGATTGGATTTGTACTTGTTGTAGCTGCCGTTGATGCCGATGCAGTAATGAAGACCCTTGGCACGATGGGCGAGACCGCCTATCGCATAGGGACAGTTGTGCCGGGGAACAAGGAAGTGAAGTTAATATAACCATGCTGGTCTTGTTGTGCGTGCTCGATGGTTTCGGATTGCGCGAAGCTACGCCCGATAATGCCGTCGCCGCCGCAGAAAAACCCACCTACGACCGTCTGATTCGTACCTGTCCTCATGCGGCAATTGATGGGTCCGGACCGGCGGTTGGGCTGCCGGTAGGACAGATGGGGAACAGCGAAGTAGGCCATCTGAACCTGGGAGCCGGGCGAGTCGTTTATCAGGATATCACGCGAATCGACAAAGCGATCGAGACCGGTGAGTTTTTCGATAATGAAGTGCTGTGCGCCGGCATGGAGCGGGTGGCGGCCGAGGGGAAGGCCGTTCATCTATTTGGTCTGGTGTCCGACGGCTGTGTGCACTCATCGCTGAAGCACTTGTACGCCCTAGATGAACTGGCTCATCGCAAGAGAGTTCGGGAGCTTTACTTGCATGCGTTCATGGACGGGCGAGATACGTCCCCCACATCCGGCCAACGGTATCTGACGGATGTGATGCAGAAGTTTCAGGAGATCGGACTGGGTAGAGTTTCAACGGTGGCGGGGCGCTATTACGGGATGGATCGGGACCGTCGTTGGGAGAGAACCGACAAATCGTACCGTGCCATCGTCTATGGAGAAGGTCAGCGATTCCGTGACCCCATTGCCGCTGTAACTGCTTCCTACGGCGATCAGATCACCGACGAGTTCATCGTACCGGCGGTGGTTGATCTGGGGGATCCGTCGATTGGAAGGCTGAAGGATCGCGACCTGGCAATCATGTTCAATTTCCGATCCGACCGCGCCCGGCAGCTTTCTTACATGTTGGTGGGGCACGACATCCTAGGGTACGTGCACCCGAAGCACCCGGTCATTGAATTGGTTACCATGACAAATTTCGATCAGAAGCTGTTCGAGGCAAAGGTCGCATTTCATCAGAGACCACTCAGGAACACACTGGGGGAAGTGCTGTCCAAAGCCGGAATAAAGCAGCTTCACACTGCCGAAACCGAAAAATACGCTCATGTCACATTCTTTTTCAACGGCGGTATTGAGGAACCGTTCGTGGGCGAAGAGCGCGACATGATCGCGTCTCCGAAAGTGCCGACCTACGACCAGCAGCCGGAAATGTCGGCAGCCCCTGTCACCACCAATGCGATAATGCGCATTAGTCATGATACTTACGGTTTCGTGTTGGTCAATTACGCCAACTGTGACATGGTTGGGCACACCGGCGTCTTCTCGGCGGCCAAGAAAGCGGTGGAAGCTGTGGACACGGCGCTGGGCCAACTACTGGGGGCGGTTGAGGCGCAGAAAGGGGTGGCCATCATCACGTCCGACCACGGCAATGCCGAGATGATGATCGATCCGAAGACCGGCGGTCCTTGGACGGCTCACACCACCAATCTGGTGCCGTGCATTTTGTATGATCCGACCGGGCAGGTGAGCGGTCAGTCAGATTCCAGGAAGATCAGTTTACGCGAAGGAGGGGTACTGTCAGACGTAGCACCGACGGTGCTCGAGATTTTCGGCCTGCCGATTCCTAAAGAGATGACCGGCAAATCGCTTATTGTGCGAGGGTAATGGTCTGACCTCCGTACTTTCGAAACTGTATCGATTCTTCATCCCGATTGACATCGAGTTGCGCAAGCGCCGACTGGAGTTAATGCTCTGGTCGTTTGCGCTGTCGCTGGCGTTTTATCCGGGCTGGTGGGGAGTGCTGGCATGGGTATCGTTGGCGCGGCCACTGATGATAATCAGCCGGCTCCGCGGTCGAGACTGCTTCAATGCCGGATACTTCTTCGGCTTCTTTTTCACGCTGTTTACAATCTACTGGGTTGCGCTGGTAACACCTCCGGGAATGATCGCGGCAGTGACCATAGTCGCATTTTACTACGCCTTCATTTTCCTGGCCTTCTCCCGGCTTTACCGGATTCGCCCGTTGCTCGGCCTTGCCGCAATGCCATTCCTGTGGGTCGGTTTGGAATACTTCCGGACGCTTTCCGAATTTGCTTTCCCCTGGTCAGGGCTGGGATACACGCAATCGTATTTTCTCTATATACTGCAAATCGTCTCCGTCATATCCGTCCACGGGCTGGCGTTCCTGATAGTAACCGTCAATGTGCTGGTCTGGCAGGTTCTGCGTGCCGATGTTCGGCCGGAGAGGAGGCTCACGGCTGTCTATCTTTCGGTTGCGATTGTCGGGGCGCTGGTTGCATACGGCTGGGTTGAAACCCCGGCTTATCCAAAATCAGGGAAATACGAGGTTGCGATCCTGCAGGGGGCAGTGCCCATAGATATCAAGTGGGAATTGGAGAACGAGGGATACAGCATAAAGTTGTACGATTCACTGGCGCAGTCAGTCGCGGACTCTTCGGTCAAGCTCTATATCTGGCCGGAAAGCGGCGCGCCATGCTACCTTGACAAACCGTACGCCTGCCGCGAAATGGCAGCGGCGGCCGTGCGCAAAACTTCCGGGTATCATTTGATCGGCGCGCTCGGAACCGGCAAGAAGGACAGCGAGGAGCGGTACTACAACTCATGCTACCAATTTGACCCCAAGGGGCAAGTCACGGGCCGATACGACAAAGTGAAATTGGTGCCGTTTTCGGAGCATGTCCCGTATGAGGGTGTATTCCCGTTTCTGAAAGCGGACCTCCTGACGAAATATCTCACCTTCATTCGGACATTCAATGTCCAGTGGTGGTCCGATTTTGCCGTCGGTGACTCATTGCGGTTGTTTGATCTCCCGGACGCCAGTTATGGGGTGATGATCTGTTTTGAGTCGACTTTTCCGAGCTACGTCAGGCAAATGGTCCGCAAAGGGGCGCAGTTTGTGGTCGGCATCACCAATGACACCTGGTTCGGCAGCTCGGTCGGCATACATATGCACTCGCGGATATTTGTGACCCGGGCTGTCGAAAATCGGTGCTGGATGGCGAGAGCGGCCAATAGCGGTCTGTCCTACATAGTTGATCCCTATGGTCGCATCAAGGAGAATATTCCGCATGACGCGGTGACGGCATTTGTCGGGAGGCTGGATTTTGTGGAGCAGTACTCAGTCTTCACCAGAATAGGGGACGTGGCCGGTACATTCTCTTTCTGGGTAATGGCGGCTATAATGTGTATATTGCTGTTGCTATGGATTGGCCAACGATTGCGCATTCGAAGACCCGGCTCCTGACGCTTTGTCTGTCGGCGGTGATTGGGTTAGCGGTCAGCGCTCCGGGGGAGGATACCTGGGTAACCTACACTTCGGCGAATTTGGCTCGCCGAATGCTGATAGCAAACGACACGTTGTTTATCACGACCTCGGGCGGTTTACTCATTACCTACCCGGATTCGACTTCCCCAGGACGGATTCTTACGAATCTTGATGGTCTCGGGACGACAGACCTGACCGATATCATTCTCGATGCTCACGGTCAGAAATGGATAACCGGCAACGGACGTCTGATCAAGTTCGATCCGACGGCAGCTGAGCAGTATCTTTTTCAAGACAACGACAATAACCTGATTCGGCTGCAATGCCTCGCCGATGACGGCGACTACTTGTGGGTGGGGTATCCTGCGGGAGTTGTTCTGTTCGACAAGACAAGAGACGGCGGGCTGATTCAGGACAGCTATCAAATGTTCGGCCGTCTCCCATCCTCTCCCTCGGTTACCGACATACTCGTTATCGGAGACAGTATTTGGCTGGCGACATCGGCAGGGGTCGTGGTAGCCGATAAGAGCGATCCCAAGTTACTCAAACTGGGATCATCGTGGGTGAGTTTTAGCTCAGTCAGCAATCCGGAACTCGGTAGCGCGACAATACGTCGGCTGGCCTGGTACAAGAATCAGCTCTTGGTTGCGACCTCGAATGGTCTTTTTCGGCTCGATCGTTTGTCATCGGATACCGTCTTTACTAAGCTTCCCTATAACTCGACCTCGAACTTTACGGACCTTCGCATTGAGCGGGATACGCTCTTCGTGTACAGTAGTCGCGGTATGGGCCGGCTGGTAGACTCAACGGTAGCACCGCTTGCGATCGGCGGTCTGCCGTATGCGCCCCATACGGGCGCGGGAAGCGGCGCCAATCGGTGGGTCGGGCTTGTTGCAGGCGGAGTCTACCGGACAGATGACACCGGACGATATATTCGATTTGAAGACACCGGGCTTCCGGACAATGATGTGATCGACATTGCCGTTGGGCGCAGCGGTTTGGTGAGCGTGGCATTTGCCCGGAAGCCGCTGGCAGACCTGGTGGATGGTCAGTGGGTGAGCGAGGTCTACAGTGTCGGATCATTTGCCACCAGACTGATCGCGGATTCGTCCGGCGTTCGATGGGCGGGAATGTTCGGTGGCGGCCTGTGGCGGATTGGGGACGGCACTCCGAAGAACTTTGACACCACCGGGACAACCCTTCGCGGCAACAACGATCCCGCCTTGAACTACATTGTGATCAGCGGACTGGCCTGTGACGGCCCACATCTGTATGCATCGTGTTATCGGGCGTTTGACGGCAATCCCATCGCATTTGCAAACATCGACGAGATCGAATCGCGTTCGGCCTGGGGAGCATTCGGCATTGCCGACGGAATAACGGATACGTTTATCGTAGGGCTCGACTACGGCGGCGGGTATTTTGCCGCGGCGACCGATGCGAACGGATTGTATCTGTACTATACCGGACCTGATCCGTTTGACAGATCCGATGACACCTGCCATTACCTGAACCGTGACAATTCGTTCCTCCGCTCGGATGTCGTGTGGGCGGTGAGGTTTGCGCCCGATAGTTCGCTATGGGTCGGGACGAATCGCGGATTGTCGCATTTTGATCGCGGTATCGACCGGTTTGTCGATGTCAATCTCCCCGCCGGTACGGGTCCGGAGATTACCGATATAGCTTTCGATTCCCGCGGGGTACTCTGGGTATCGACCCTCAACGGGATCGCTCGGTTCGATGCTTCAATCGGCCAGTTTCGCACGATTCACTCAATCAGTTCCGGGCTCGTCAGCGATGATATTCGATGTTTGGCGTTTAATCGTAGAACGGGGGATTTGTGGGTCGGCACGAGCGCGGGTGTGTCGGTGCTGAAGTCGCCGGTGACATCACTTACCGAAGTAATTGATTCCGTCTGGGCTTTCCCAAATCCGTTTGTGATTGATTCGCCGGACGATAGTCTCAGTGTGAATTATGCGTTCGACGGAACAGTCAGCATATTCGATGTTGCCGGCTCGTTTGTGGACAATTTCCCCGTTAGAGCCGGCTGGCGAGGGACCAATCGGGCGGGGAAGCCGGTGGCTTCGGGAGTCTACCTGATTGTCGTGCAGGACGCGCAAGGGAGAATCGGCCGTGGCAAATTCGTGCTGGTGAGGCAATGAAGTCGGTCGAACGCTGTCCTATGGCGGACCTCCCGAATTCATTACGCGCGCAGCTTGACAGTCACTCCTTCTTCGGTTCAACCGGTTTCACGACGCTGTGGGAATCGATAGGCGGGACGGCCGTCTGCTGGATGCTGGTCGACGGAGAATCCATCATTGCAGCGTTGACAGGGGTAGAATTTCGGCGCCGCCCGCTGACCCGTTTTCAGGCTATGCCCGATGGTTGCTATGCACGGCTCTACGCGACCACGACCGTGCGGGACGAGAGAGTCAAATATGGGCAGGAATTGATGTCGGCAATCGGGCGAGCGGGATATGCCAGAGTTTACGTCGCAGACTATTTCCATGACCTTGCCCTCGACAGTGATCCAAGTATTCAGCAGCATGAGACACTGGTGGTCGACATTTCGGCACCCGGCTGGCTACCGCCGGATGCGAAATTGCGATCGGAGATACGCAAGGCGGAGCGGGAAGGAGTGGTTGTTTCGGCGTTTTCCGTACCGGCGCAGTTTGACGGATTCATGCGCTTGATGGCAAAGACGGAGCGAAGGCACGGACGGCGTCCGAAGTATACGCGGGACTTCTTCCTGAAGCTTGCCGAGCTGGCTGCGATTGACAGTCGAGTCAAATGGCTGCATGTTGAGCACGACGGTTCGCCGGTTGTCTCGCACATCTATTTCGTCGACCGCACAATGGCCCTTAATTGGCAGATATATCTTGCCAAGGAGTTCTCGCATTTGAAAGCGAACCAGTATCTCATGTACACGGCGACCCGGTCATTAGCGGCATCGGGAGTCACGCATCTCAACCTTGGGGCGACTCCACCGGACGCGGAGAACCTCAGGAGCTACAAAGAGAAGTGGGGCGGCGTGGCATACACCTATCCCATGGTCGCCAGGAAGTCATGGCTGGGGCGATGCTTATGAGCGACCAACCGCTTCGCATTCTGGTTCTTGCCGATGCCGGATCATATCATACTGAGCGATACCTCGCCGAAATGAAGCGTCAGGGATGCGAGACATTGTTGGCATCGCTCGAAGAAGGCCGATTCGACTACTACCGTTTGCGGCGCAAGGGGTTTGTAAAGGCTTTTTGGTATGTCCTCGCGGCCAGTGAAGTGAAGCGGTTGGTTCGGCAATTCCAGCCGGATATCATCAATCCGCACTTTGTGTCCGGTTATGGATTCACAGTGGCCCTCGCTCAAGTGAAGAAGAGCGCTCCAGTTGTCAGCCAGCTCTGGGGTTCGGATGTGCTGCTGGTTCCCGGCAAGTCTGTTTTCCATGCGCGCAAGACGGCGTATGCTCTAAACCATGCCGACTTGCTGTTTGCCGATTCAGAGTACGTAGTCGATGAGGCCCGCAAGCTTGCCGAGGTCAAGAACTGGCGTGTAATTCCCTGGGGGATTGAGCGAGGATATCTGGACTACCGACGCGCCAACTACGCTATCGGTCGCCCGCTTCGAGTGATTGTGCCTCGGCCTCATGAAAAGGTGTACGACAACTTCTTTATCGTGCAGGCGCTGGCGCCAATGATAAACACGGGTCTAGTGGAAGTAACGTTTCCGTCATTTGGCAGCCTATCGGGCCATTTCCGGTTGAGTGCCAAGCCACTAGTTGGAGACGGCCTGCGGTTCTACGATCCGCTTGATCGACCGGATTTCCTGAAGCTGATGGCTGAGCACGACGTGTATCTGTCGGCTGCAATTTCTGATTCGTCGCCAGTATCGTTGATTGAGGCGCTGGCGCTCGGCCTGATTCCCGTAGCTGCGAACATCCCCGGAATTCGGGAATGGTTGGGGCGAAAGAACGGATACCCCTATGAGCTTTTCGACGCAGCGGGGCTTCAGAAAGTAATAGGTGACATAGTGCAGGGGCGTGATAACCATGCTGAAATGCGGGAGCGGAATCTGGAATTCGTGAAGAGGAAGGGAATCTTCGAAGAGAATATCGCTGAGTCAATCGGCATGATGCGGAGTTTGGCGGCTGAGAGGAAGCCGTGAAGCGCCGAGTTCTCATAATCTGTTATTATTTCCCTCCTCTTGGTTTGGCTGGCGTGACACGACCACTGCAGCTCTTTAGGCGTTTGGCCAAGCATGACTATGAGTGCCATGTATTGACTATCAAGCCAGTTGCGTATTATGCATATGAGCCGGAGTTACTTTCGGAATTGGATCAATCTCGAATTCACCGGTCAGGTTCGAGCGATCCACAACGATTGATGTACCTTTGTGGTGTCCGTAGGGTACCTGGTCGATCCACCGGCACGGCACGGCGTCTCAGGTCTTCGATTTTTCCGGATTCCAAGCGCGGCTGGATTGGGCCTGCGGTGAGGCTTGGACTGAAGCTCAATAGAGAGCAGAAGTATGATCTGCTCTTGTCAACTTCACCTCCGATTTCAGCTCATGTGGTGGCATTAAGATTGGCGGCCAGAACCGGAGTCAAGTGGGTCGCCGACTTCCGGGATCTGTGGTCGACGCAGTCGATCGAAGATACGTACAGCAATGCGAGCATGGTGCGGCGTGGACGCCGGCTGCTTGGTGATCTGAAGAGCGTGGCGGCTTCGGTGACGGCGGTTAATGGGTCTATCGCCGAATATCTCGGGACCTCGAATGTTATCACCAACGGTTTTGATCCGGATCATGCCAAGCTCTGGAACGCCTCGCCGGATTCCGACCGGTTTATCATTGGCTTGCTTGGAACGTTTAACGACCAACTGCCGATAGAGCCGCTACTGAATTGCCTGGCGGCTTTGCGTGAGAAAAACGCGTCTAGCTTTCAGCGAGTTCGTCTGCTTCAGATCGGGAGAGTGGATAAAGATTGGCTGGTCAAGCAGCTCGACAAGTACAATCTCACTGATTGCTGTGACATACGAGGCTTGCAGTCGAGAGCCCGGACCGTAGAGTTACTTAGTGCCGCATCGCTATTCTATCTCGGCATGCAGCATGGCTGGGAAGACCGAATCACGCCGGCCCGGGTGTACGACTTACTGGCTTCGGGCAGACCGATTCTTGCGTACACCCGGCCGGGCAGCGAGCTTTCCTTACCAGTAGCAAAGATGACGGTCAGCATGACCTTCACGGAAACCAACGCGAGCGAAGCAACCGAGTTCATCGGGAAACTTGCTGCAAAGCATGCATGCGGAGAACTCCTATTTGAGCCGGTTCCAGAATATGCCAGGCCGTATTCGTGGGATAATGTAGCGGCGCAATTCGCGGCGCTGTTTGATCGCATATTATGAGTGAGATAGACCTGTCAGCAATAGTCATCTCCTTTAACGGTCAGGAGTTTCTCTCCCAGTGTCTTGGGAGTCTAAAGGAGAATCTCCGAACGATCAGCCATGAGATCATAGTCGTTGACAACGGCTCGACCGATGGCTCTGCCGAATGGATCGAGAGGACTCATCCGGACATGAAGCTCATCAAGAACCCGGACAACTTCGGTTTTGCGCGAGCCGTCAATATCGGGATTCGATCCTCAAGGGGGCGGTTCATCTACATCCTGAACCAAGACCTTCGGTTTCGTCCTGGCGCGACACAAGCGTTGCTCGATCGACTAAGAAGCGAAGCTGAACTTGGGATGATCGGACCGAAGTTTGTCGGGTTCGATGGAATAATCCAGTATTCGGCGCGCTGCCTGCCGCGTTACCGCCACGTCTTCTACGAGGCGCTGCTGTTGTCCAGACTCTTCCCGCGACATCGGGAATTCGCCTCCTGGCGAATGGGGTGGTTCGATCATGAACACGAGATGTACCTAGAACAGCCACTCGGTTCGGCGATGATGATTCCTCGGTCCGTAATTGACAAGATTGGCGTGTTCGACGAGCGGTTTCCTATTTATTTCAACGATGTCGACTTTTGCCATCGGATGAGAGACGCGGGGTACCGGGCGCTGTATTATCCGTCGGCGGTGGCTGAGCATTTTCTGGGAGGATCGACGAAGCGTCGCTCCGTGGCTATGAGAATCGAATCCCACCGGTCGATGTATCGATATCTGGCGAAATACACTCATTGGTACGAACTCCCCTTGCTCTGGTTCTGCGGCGCGCTGCTTCTGATCGGCGTCGTTCCTGCCGCCGCCGCAGCTATACTTCAGAGGAAGCCTACTTGAGCAAAAGCATCTTCCTTGTCTCAGTCCGCGAGCCGGCAGTAAGCCGGTAGAAATAGACGCCGGCAGCGACCGATTCCCCCGAACTATTTGTGCCGGACCATTCAACGTGGTGGGCGCCTACACGCATCGGGCCGTCGACCAGCGTCGTCACCCGACGACCCAAGAGGTCGAATATAGCCAATTCGGCGTGGTTCGATGCCGGGAGGCTGAATGCAATCTGTGTGGACGGGTTGAATGGGTTCGGATAGTTTTGCGACAGCGCGAAAATCGCTGGGCGTGACTGGTCGGTTTCGTCAACGTCAGTGACAACTGACGGGTAGTACCAGGTCTGGGCGATCGTGCAGCCGGCCTTGGTTACCGAGACGCACAGGGCACGATCAGTGGCCGAAGCTATGTTCATTTGTACGACACCGTTGGGGTCGGCAGTCTGCTCAGAAATCACACCGGTTGTATCTGAGACCAGGACGCGAGCGCCTTCTGAAGCGTTACCATTGGCCAGAACGGTTATGATGAGCGTGTCATCATGACGAACAGCCTGGACGGTCAGTCGCGACGGCGCAGTAGTGTACACGAGCATTGACGGGTCGCCAAAGTAATTCTGTCCCAAGATGAGATCACGATAGTACGGGTATCTTGCTTTGCAGGCATACAGCGCCTGTACGGCCGGGCGGTCCGGATGTGCAAACAAGCTGTCAAAGAATGTTCTCTGAAGAATGTAGCTGGTTCCAATCCAGCCCCAGCGAGAATAGGCTACCATGCCGACCGCACCATCCCGCTCGCCAATTAGCTCCTGTGCCATATTGCGCGTACCATAATTGAAGGGAGGACTGCTTTCATCGAACGCACCATTTTCGCAGGCGAGCGAATAATAAAAGGCGGGGCGATCCGGTGCCTGAAGTGATTCAAATGAGTTGCTTTCTCCTGACGGAGCATTTGTCCAGAGCATCGCCCGCGCTCCGGTGTTATAACCGGAAGACTTGACTGCGAAGCCGTCATCGCGCCCGTGAGCAAGAATGTTGATAATTCCGTACCCCTGAGAGAGGACCGGACCCAAATCGCGGGGAGCAAGATTTGACGGCGCCGGATCATCGCCGCGAACGGCCTCGATACCGTAAGTTGTGTCTATCACCATCGACGCGGGGTAAGCCCTTGCGATATAGCTGTGCTGCGTCACCGGCGAGTAATCCCGCATCTGATCGGAAGAGAAGAAGAAAGCGCGGTTCAAATAGGCCGGGTCGCCATTGCCCGGGTTCGTTTCATACCGGATGAGCTTGTTGGTATAGTTGCGGATTTCATCGACGGTGTTGACGGGTAGTCGTCCGACGAGAAGCTCCGGTGTAAGGTCCGGGGCATCATCGGTCCGTTCCCCCCACACGGAATCGTTGTCCCGGTTCCAGTCGCCGGTCAGGTCTGCAAAATACAAGTCGGCCACTTGAAGCAACGATGGGGCAACCGCCTGGTCGGCATCGTTACTGTACGCGTAGCGAATTGGTACCACGGTTTCATCGCCACCGAGGAGTACATATCTGCCGCCGCCGGCATGAAATTCCTTGAGGTACTCACGAATTTGCTCGGCACTGTCTCTGCCCCCGTACCGAGTGATGATATCCTCTACAAGCGCGACGGATGTTCGGTACCCAGTCTGAGTCTTGTAGGCAGCCAGCGGGCGGAATGAATCGGCCAGTCGAGCCGAGGTTATGATCACATAATCGCTGCGGACCGTTGGGGAGGATCGCTCCGCACCTGTCTCAGCAAGCGCGGTTTCCGGCAAGTCGGCTCCAGCGGGGGGAGTTGAAACGCGTTCCGGTCCGATCTCCTGCCGGTCGAACAAGATGGTCAGCGAATCGCAGAAGAATAACTCACCAGCGGAATCGACGGTCACCGGAAAGACAAGACACCGAGCATATCTTTTCCCATTGATCGTCATCTCGCCAAGGAGATGAATAGTCTGCGCTCCGAGCCGTTCGCTGCCGAGTTCCAATGACAGCTGCTCGTACCTGCCGTCAAGTGAAGTCGGTTTGTCGACCAACATGATATCAACCGAAAGTTGTCCGATCGCTTCCCGATGTTGCTGCTCGATGACAAGCTGAGAGAGTGATTGGCCAGAAGTAAGTTCAATCGCCATCTCCCTGGCAGGGAGAAAGAGCGTTGCACTCACCTGTATTTGCGGCCAATCTCCAAATCGAATCTGATGTAGATCTGACAGGTTGAGACCTGCCCGTTTGTCGAGCCCGATTGTCGCAGCGCTGAGATTTGCCCATGCCAGCAACCACAATCCTGCTAATCCCCATATCCTTCGCATCTTCTAAACCTGCTCTCTGTTTCCCGTTGAACCACATTCTTGGGGTGCAAGGGGAGTGCCGGAGGCATGGCCGCAAATAGTGAGCGTAATCCATTGATAGGTATCGGATTGCGGCGGTCGGGTGAGATTGACTGGTGGCAACTCCGGATCACTTGGGGGATTTGTCCGACAGTGGCGGCCGTCAACCAACAGGTTGAAAAAAAGTCAACAAAAAAACTTCGCGAGCTACTCCAAACTGGAGAAGATGTTAGCCTGATCGCAGCTTTTCACGGTTTCATTACTCTTTGACAGATACGAGGTTACCGACAGTTTTTTTCGCGTCTTCGTGAAAAAAAGGACTTGACTCGAGTGGGAGAAAAGTGATAATTAGTCACAAAAATGGGTAGTAGTGGTTTTTGGTGGGAAATTTGACTGGGTTTTGCGGGCAGTATCAGACAACGCTTGATGAAAAGGGGCGGTTTGCACTGCCGGTCAAGTTGCGCTCGGTCAAAGGGCCTGACCAGGAATCGCTCCTTGAAGGCAACATAGTCTTGACGAAGGGACTCGAGGGGTGTTTGAGCCTCTACCCGGAGTCGGAGTGGGCCGAAATACAAAACCGCCTTGCCTCACTAAGCTTCACACAAAAGGATTACCGTTACTTCAGCCGGCGCTTCTATTCGGCGGCCAGCGTGGTGACACCTGACAAGAACGGGAGGATTCTGATACCGTCGCACCTTCTAAGTGAAGCCGGCCTCAAGAAGGACCTGTTGGTGATTGGGGTCAATCGGTGGGTGGAAATCTGGAACCCCGAGCGGTACCAGTATTACCTGGAGCAATATACCCGCAGTTACGAGGAAGTAGCCGAAAGACTGTTCTCCGGTGATGACCGCGAGCGAACCTGATTTCGCTCACACGCCGGTGATGCCGGCGGAGGTGGTTTCACACCTGATTACAGACGGGGAGGGAGCTTATCTTGATCTGACTGCCGGGCGGGGCGGACATCTCAAGGCGTTGGCCGAGCAGCTTGGCGCAGGCGCGCGGCTGTACGGGATTGATCGGGATCCGATTGCGGTTGCAGAGACGACTCGAATACTTCAGCCATTCGTCCAGTTCAGGAAAATAGTACAAGCCCCGTTTGCGGAACTTGATCATGTCGCAGGGCAATTCGGCGAGAGTGCATTCAACGGTATTCTTCTTGATCTCGGCGTTTCGTCGCCGCAGATCGATGATGCCCGTAGAGGGTTCTCCTTCCAGACTGACGGACCGCTTGACATGCGCTTTGATCCGAATTCCGGCGTCACCGCCGCGGAGTTGATTGAGAAGCTTGACCAGAGACAGTTAGCGGAGCTGATCCGCTCGTACGGCGAGGAAAGGGAAGCGGCCAGGATGGCCAGGGCAATCGTCATGGAAAGACAGCGACAGCAAATCACGACGACTTCTCACCTCGCTGCAATAATTCGCGCCGTCACCCCGAAACCACACCAGATCAAGACCCTGGCCAGGGTTTTTCAGGCGTTTCGCATCGCTGTCAACCGGGAGTTGGAGCAGCTTGAGAAGGTTCTTCCGGTCGGGTTCCGACTTCTGAGCCATGGCGGGAGGATTGCGGTGATTTCGTATCACTCGCTTGAGGATCGCATCGTCAAACAGACATTTCACGCGTGGTTCAAGCCCCAGTGTACATGCCCGCCGGGGTTGCCGGTGTGCATGTGCGGTGTGAAAGCAATCGCGCTGGCTGTGACGCGCAAGTCGGTGTCCCCAACCGAAGCCGAGATTTCGCGGAATCCACGGGCCCGCTCGGCGAGACTACGAGTGGTGGAGAAGCTGTAGATGGCCAGGTCGCTGCGCAAATTCAAGGAGACAGTCGAGATGCGGGCCAGTCTGTTTCAGCGGGTTCGGACTCATCGCCACTTCTCAACCGGTTTGGTGCTGGCAGTATTCGTGATCGTGGCCTGCGTTCACATCTGGCAACGGGTGCATGTGATTCGGCTTTCCCAGCAAGTGGGAGCCCTGCGCGAAGAGAATCGGAGCCTGATCGATGCTACCAAGAAAATCCGCTCGGAAGTTGCGGCGTTGTCAATGGGATCGCGCGTAGAGACCTATGCGGCCGATTCTCTGGGCCTTTTGCCGGTGGCGGCGGAGCGGTTGGTGATTATCGAGCGCGACCGGTCGAAGCAGGAAGTAGAGACCGATGAACTGGGGAACGTGCTGTCCTCAATCAAGCGAGTGTCCGACTATTTGCCGGTACTAAGTGAGGCACAGGCGGAGCCGGCCGAATTCCAACCAATCAAATTCGATTCACTGTTGGAGCCGGAGGTGGAGCAGTGACACGCACGCGTCAGGAGCGAATACGACTTGGCGTCATTTTCATTGCGATAATTCTGTCCTTTGCCGCGGCAATCACGCGGCTGGTACACTTGCAGGTGTACGAGCACGAGAAGTACAGTGCCATAGTTGAGAGACAATCGAGCGGACGGGTGTCAATTCCGGCCGAGCGCGGGCTCATTTATGATCGGAACGGCCAATTGGTTGCCAAGAATGTGATTGGGTGCTCGCTATATGCCTATCCGTCAGATGCCGGCCAGCTGCGCTCGACGGCAGCATTTCTCGATAAGTACTTCCACCTGAAACCCGGCGAGTCAATTACCAAGTTCAAGCTGGATATCGACCGGTTCCGGTGGATCAAGCGTCGTCTGACCGATGCGGAAGCAAAGCTGGTAGAAGATGTCAGTGTGCCCGGCCTGTACTTACGCAATGAGAGCCAGCGGGAGTACCCGTTTGGCACGGTTGGAAAACAGATACTCGGGTTTACGGATATCGACAACCAGGGGCAGTCCGGCTTTGAATTGAATTATGACACTGTCCTCACCGGCACGAACGGCTGGGCGGACATTCGGCGCGATGGTCTCAACCAGACCTACCGCATCAAGGAGGAAGCGCTGGTAAAGCCGATAGCCGGGAATTCACTGGTGCTGACGGTCGACTGGCGGATGCAGGATATAGTCGAGGAAGAACTGCGCGAGGCTGTGGACACATGCGGCGCCGTGCGGGGTATGGCGGTCTTCATGGACTGCAACACCGGCGACATCGTCGCCATCGCGCATTATGATACGCAGGAGGAGGATCGGGAGAGACCATCGAAGCTGCGCGCGCTCAACGATCAGTTTGAGCCGGGGTCGGTCTTCAAGGTGTTTACGGCCGCGGGAGTTTTTGACGCGGGGATTGTCGATTTCAATCGGCGGGTCGACTGCGAGAACGGCGCCTGGCGGCTAAAAGGGCACACGCTTCACGATGACAAGAAGCACGGAATGCTGACATTCCGAGAGATCATCGAATTGTCGAGCAATATCGGAATAGCCAAGTGGGCAATGGAAGTCGACGGCGACGATATGTTCAATGTCTACAAGCGGTTTGGATTCGGGAAAAGACTACGCTGCGGCCTTCCCGGCGAAGCGTCCGGTCGGCTGGTTGCCCCGGGCCGGTGGTCTGAGTACAACATCGCCGCCGCCGCAATGGGACATTCAATTGCGGTGACGCCTCTGCAACTGGCCTCGGCCATGGCTGCGGTTGCCAACGGCGGCGACTTGATGCGACCCCATATTATTCTCGGACATGTCGATGCGGAGGGGCGAGTTCATCGAGACATCGACCGGCCGGTACTCAACCGGGTGGTTCAGAATGCATCGCTGGATTCGCTGAAGGCATTCTTAAGGGGAGTAGTTGAACGCGGCACGGCCAAACTGGTTAATTCGGAGGTCGTTACTATCGCCGGTAAGACCGGTACGGCACAGCTTCCGGACACCGTGAACAAAATATACTTCCAGAATAAGTTCGTGGCGACTTTTGCCGGATTCTTCCCGGCCGAGTCGCCGACTATCACCGGAGCCGTGATTCTCATCGACCCGCAGCCGATTCACTACGGCGGACTCACGTCCGGGCCGGCATTCCGGCGGATCGCCGAGAGATACGCGCTGGTCAATTCCGGTCTGTTGTCACTTCCGGAGAAGAGCTTTGCCGAGAAGGACCGACCGACCGACAGCGCCACGACGGCGCCCAATCTGGTCGGTGTGAGTCAGACCTTCGCACAAGAGTTAGCCGAGCAACGGGGGATTGCGCTACGCTCCACCGCCGCCGAGGGGACGGTAGTGTGGCAATATCCCCCGCCCGGCAGAATGTTGTACAAAGGTGATGAAGTGTTAGTGGCGGTGTCGCAACCGGGTGATTCCGTTACGCGCATGCCGGACATGACCGGTCTCGGTCTGCGGAAGGCATCGGCGTTCCTGAATTTCGCGGGGGTGCGATACGCGGTGAAAGGTTCCGGTCGGGTGGTGAATCAGTCCATCCAAGCCGGCGCCATACTGGCGGGCAATTCCACCTGTCTGATCGAGTGCGAGCAACCGCTATGAGGAGAATGTGAAACTATCTGATTTGATACATGATCTCGACGGTGCGATTCTGAGCGGCGACGGAAATCTGGAGATCGCGAATATCGAGTACGATTCGCGGCAGATTCGCGCCGGTTCCCTCTTCTTCGCGATCAAAGGATTTAGCATCGACGGGTACGATTTTGTCGGCGAGGCGATCTCGCGCGGGGCCGTTGCCGTGTTGGGGGAACGGGACAGCGCGCCGGAAGCGAAAGCGCATATTCAAGTGCCGAATGCGCGGAAGGCGATGTCGGATATCGCGGCGCGATTCTATGGTTATCCCGGTCTGCGCCTGAAAGTGTGCGGTGTAACCGGCACCAACGGCAAAACGACCACCTGCAATCTGATCAAGAAGATACTCGAGGCACGAAGCAAGAAGGTGGGGCTGGTGACTTCACTCGTTTACGACACGGGTCAGGAGCAGTTCAAGGCCGAGCGGACGACGCCGGAGTCGCTGGATATGCAACGACTGCTGTTTTTGATGCGCAAGAACCATTGCGTCAATGCGGTTCTGGAGGTCTCATCGCACGCCCTTATGTTGAACCGGGTGGACAACATCAATTTTCGCGTAGCGGTTTATACCAATCTGACGAGAGACCATCTCGATTTTCACGGTACAATGGAAGCGTATTTCAAAGCCAAAGCGCTCCTGCTCGACAAGCTCGACGGTCCTTTGAGCTATGCCGTCATAAATCTGGATGTTCCGGAATTTCATGAGCTGTTCGGCAATATCAGCGGGCAATTCATGGCGTATTCACTGCAGAACCGCCAAGCGGATATCTTCTGCGGCGACCATGATATCAAGCCGGATCGCACTATTTTTGACTTGGTAACGCCAATGGGGACACGAACGATTTCGTCTAAACTGCCGGGTCGGTTCAATCTGATGAATGCACTGGCAGCGGCGGCCGGCGGCCTGGCCAGCGGCATTGATCTTGACACGGTAGTGCACGGATTGGAGTCAGCAGAGCCGATACCGGGTCGATTTAACTATGTGGATCAGGGACAGTCGTTTGCAGTGTATGTCGATTTCGCCCACACGCCGGACGCTATCGAGCGGTTGTGCGAATCGGCCCGCCCGCTGACCAAGGGTAGGCTGTTACTGCTGTTTGGCTGCGGCGGTGATCGTGACAGGGGGAAGCGGCCGCTTATGGGAAAGATGGCAACCACGAAAGCGGATTTTGTCGTGGTGACCTCGGATAACCCCCGCAGTGAAGATCCGGAGGCAATAATAGTCGATATCAAGCCGGGTCTGACCGGCGACAAATATGAAATTCGTCCCGATCGACGGGACGCGATCGCGGCCATTATGAAGATGGCCCAGCCGGGGGACACGGTACTCCTGGCCGGCAAAGGGGCGGAAACCTATCAGGAGATCAAAGGGGAGCGGCATCCGTTTGATGACGCTTCCGAGGCACGGGCGGCGCTGATAAAACTCGGTTTCGTATCGGCAGTCGCACAAGAGGAGCATTGATCACGTTGCGTTTTGAACAAGCGGCGCAAATGTCCGGTGGGACACTCATCACTCCGGAGAAATCCGAGACATTGTTCTCCGGCGTGTCGATTGACAGCCGCACGGTGCGACCGGGGGAGCTGTTTATCGCGCTCCGTGGCCAGCGCTCCGACGGTCATGCATATCTTGATCAAGCGATTGCGGCCGGTGCGACGGGAGTCATAGTTGAAACGGAGTATCTGTCTCAATATGCGGCCGTCATCAGAGTTCTTGACAGCCATGAGGCGATGATGCATCTGGCGTCCCGCTACCGCAACCTGACAAAAGCGAAATATGTCGGCATCACCGGATCAAACGGCAAGACCACGACCAAGGAGATGGCTCACGCGCTTCTGAGCACGGTCGCGACCGATATCTATCGTTCAGCAGGGAATCTCAACAATCTGTATGGCTTGCCGCTAGCGCTTTTCGCGATGCCGCAATCGACCCGAGTGGCCATCATGGAGATGGGGATTTCCACGCCGGGCGAAATGACGCGGCTGGCGGCTATCATTCGACCGGACATCGCGGTGATTACATCGGTGGCCGCGACTCATCTGGAATTTCTCGGCTCAATCGAGGGAGTAGCCAGGGCCAAGCTTGAACTCGTAACCAATTCGTCGTCCGAGGTTCCGGTCATCATCAATGCCGATGATCCGGTCTTGGTAGCTGAGACGAAGAAACTCCGTGCGGCATATATCAGTTTTGGGCTGGATAATCCGGCCGACTTCAGGCCATCCAAAGTCAGCACGGATGACGCAGGCACGACCCTCGTTCAGATAGAAGGGCGCATGTTTGTGTTGCCGCTGTTTGGCAGCCACCAGGTCTATAATCTGCTTGCGGCGTATGCGATCAGTCGCACGCTTGGCTACTCGTTTGACGGCATTGAAACTCGAAGCATCTCCTTCACAACCGCACCGATGCGCGGTCAGCGAGCGGTGCGAGCCGGTGTGACGTTCATCGTGGATTGTTATAATGCCAATCCTGAATCGGTCCGACTAGGTCTGCAGTCGTTTGAAGCGCTTCGACACTACGGGCGGCGCGTCCTGATCCTCGGTGATATGCTGGAATTGGGAGAGAAGGCCGAAACGTATCATCGAGAACTGGGGCGTTCGCTATCGGGCTTCCGGGCTGATGTTGTGGCGCTAGTAGGACCGTTGTCAAAATGTACACACGACGCCGCTCTTCGGGCCGGCGTCCCGGCGAAGTCGCTTCATCATTACTCCGATTCAGTTTCGTGCGCGGCCGACATCCATCGGCTGGTCAAGTCGGGGGACCTCGTCTATCTGAAGGGTTCTCGCGGCATCGGACTGGAGCGGGTTCTCGATGCATTCGCAGACAGCGGAGAGGCAAACTAATGCTGTATCATCTGCTGGTCCCGCTCACCAAGTATATCTCCGGACTGAATCTGTTTCGATATATCACGTTCCGGACCGCCGGTGCAACAGTTACGGCAATCGTCATCTGTTTAGTGCTGGGCCCGATGTTCATCCGCTGGCTAAAGCGGATGCAGTTCAAAGAAAATATTCGGGAGGAAGGGCCGGCCAGCCACAAAGCCAAAGCGGGTACGCCGACGATGGGTGGAATTATCATACTCGCGGGGATTATCGTTCCGACCCTGCTCTGGGCCAATTTGAGTAATTTCTACATTCTTATGGCGTTGTGCGTTACCGGTTGGCTGGGAGCGCTGGGATATCTCGACGATTATTTGAAAGCAGCAAGAGGTCAGCGCAAGGGACTGGTAGCGAGGAAGAAGTTCATCGGCCAGGCTATTCTGGGTGTACTGTTTGGACTGGCGTTGCTTTACCTGGCGCCGGACCAGCGGTATGACGGCACAACCAGTATTCCGTTTCTCAAGAATTTCATTCTGAACATCGGCATATTCTATATCCCGTGGGTAGTACTGGTTCTGGCCAGCAGTTCAAACGCGGTAAATCTGACCGACGGGCTCGACGGGCTGGCGATTGGGCTTATCGGCATCTGCTTTGTCGCATTCACTGGTATTGTCTATGTCACGGGGCGTCTCGATTACTCGACCTATTTGCAGATCGAATATCTCCCCGGCACGGGTGAGTTGACGATTTTCTGCGGCGCGGTACTCGGCTCGGCGCTCGGGTTTCTCTGGTTCAATTCGCATCCCGCCGAGGTATTCATGGGCGATACCGGGTCACTCGCGCTTGGGGGCGCGCTCGGAGCAATTGCGCTCATGATAAAAAAGGAACTGCTGTTGGTAATTGTCGGCGGAGTGTTTGTAATCACGGCGCTTTCGGTCATTATCCAGGTGCTGTCGTACCGGTACCGCGGCGGGAAGCGCGTGTTCAAGATGGCGCCGCTGCATCATCACTTTGAACTCTCAGGATGGTCTGAATCAAAGGTAGTGGTCAGGTTCTGGATTGTCGGCGTGCTGTGCGCGTTGCTTACGCTGGCCACATTGAAGATACGATGACGATTGAACAGAAGATAAGAGGCCGACGGGTCGGCATAATCGGCATGGCGCGCTCGGGCGTAGCAGCCGCAATACTGGCTAAGCAAGAGGGCGGGCAGGCGTTCGTTTCGGACGCCGCTGAAGCGGGGCGTCTGACTGAGCAGATCAGGCGCCTCGAAACAGCCGGAATACCGTTTGAGGCCGGCGCACACACCGACAAGCTGCTGATGTGCGATTATCTGATTGTCTCGCCCGGCGTTAATCTGCATATCGATATTCTCGCGAAAGCACAACAGAAGGGAATACCGGTCTTTTCAGAACTGGAATTTGCGTCGTGGTTCTGCAAAGGACGGATTGTCGCGATTACCGGCACCAACGGTAAGACGACCACGACAACGCTTACCGGCGAATTGTTCAAAGCGGCGGGGATGCCGTGTCGTGTCTGCGGCAATATCGGGCTCGCCTTTACGGAAGTGGCGGCGGACATTCCGCCCGACGGCGTCGCGATTGTTGAGGTGTCCAGTTTCCAGCTTGAGGCAATTGCTGATTTCAAGCCACACGTGGCAGTGATACTGAATGTCACGCCAGACCATATTGATCGCCACGGTTCCTTTGAGGCGTATCGAGACGTGAAATATCGGATCGCAGAGAATCAGGCAAGTGGCGATTACCTGATTCTTAACTCCGAAGATTCGGGGTTGGCGGCTTCGCGAGTGAGGACCGAAGCTCGAAGGCTTTGGTTCTCAACGAGAGAAAACGATTCAGTTGCGACGACATTCGTGCGCAATGGCTCACTGTGGAGCCGACATGACGGCCGTGAACAGTCGGTTATTAAGTGCTCGGACATAGGCATTCTCGGACCGCACAATCTGCAGAACGCGGCGGCAGCAGTGGCAATGGGCGCCGTATTTGGTCTGTCGGCAGAAGCAACGGCGAAAGCGCTGCGTCATTTTCCGGGAGTCGAACACCGTCTCGAAAAGGCGGGATCAGTGGCCGGTGTGAATTTCATTAATGACTCAAAAGCTACCAATGTCGATTCGGTCTGTGTGGCGCTTCGCTCGATGACCGCGCCGACCTATCTGATTCTGGGTGGTCGAGACAAAGGGGCACCGTATGCGCCAATCATTGAGGCGGGAAGAAGAGTCATTAAGGGATTGATTGTGATCGGAGAATCGCGCGACAAGATCTTCAAGGACCTAGGACAGTCATTCCCGACGGTATTTGCGGAGACGCTGGAGGAAGCGGTCGCCCGAGGGTTTGAGCAGGCGCATCCGGGTGAAACGGTGCTGTTGTCACCGGGTTGTGCGAGCTTCGATATGTTTGACAATTTTGAACATCGCGGTCGCGTATTCAAGCAAGCAGTAGCATCGTTAAAGAATGGGAAAAGCAAGGGTGAAGCGGTTACGCGTTAGGGCCAAACAACGGTTCGATGAAGGACTGCTCTTTTCGTATCTGGCGCTGTTGGCGTTCGGACTGGTGATGGTCTATTCCACATCGTCAATCATGGCGGCGGGGCGATTCGGCTCCCATTTCTATTTCATACGCAATCAAGCGATGTGGGCGGTCATTTCACTGATCGCGATGTATGTCATCTACCGGGTTGATCTTCGCAAGCTGGCGGCGTTGTCAGTACCTGCTCTCTTTGTCACACTGCTCATGTTAATCCTGGTGTTTGCGATGCCGGCGCGTAATGGGTCGCACCGTTGGCTGATCCTCGGGCCGGTCAGCATTCAACCGTCCGAATTGTTCAAACTGATAACGATATACTATCTGGCATTTTCGCTCTCCAATCCCAAGCGGGACCTCACCGACATCAAGCAGCTCCTGCTGCCGTATGCGCCCCTGATCGGGACCGGTCTGGGGCTCATCATCTTCGAGCCGAATCTGGGAATGGTGATTCTCATTTCTCTGACCGTGCTCGGCATGTTCTTTTTGGCTGGAATGCGGCTAAAGCACATTGTGATGGCCGCTGCGCCACTGATCGGTGTCGCCAGTGTAGTAGTATTCGTTTTCGGATATAAGCGTGATCGGATTCTCAGTCATATCGATGCCATTCTGGACCCGTTGCAGGGAAGTTATCACGTAAAGCAGTCCGCGCTCACGCTTGGTTCCGGTGGTTGGCTGGGCACCGGCTTGGGAGAGGGGAGACAAAAACTGTTCTTCCTGCCGTATCCGCACACGGATTTTGTTTTTAGCGCTACCGGTGAGGAGGTTGGACTAATCGGCCTGTGCGTGATCCTCGCGCTGTTCTTCTTCATCTTGTATCGCGGTATCAAGATTGCATCAACTCAGCCCGACAAGTTTGGCTTTCTGCTGGCATTTGGTATCACCTGGACCTTGTTCGTCAATATCGCCGTCAATATCGGCGTCGTGACAGTCATTCTGCCGGTGACCGGTCTGCCGCTCCCGTTTGTATCGTACGGCGGGTCATCACTGCTTGTCTCAAGCGTCGCGATTGCCGTACTGCTCAACCTTTCCAAGCGAACGGTGACGCCATGACCGCTCCGCTCATGAAAACCGCGCGCATTATCTTTGCCGGAGGCGGCACCGGTGGGCACCTCTATCCAGCCATCGCCATAGCCGACCGGCTCTCAGAGCTGCTAGAGGATCGCATGAGTGTGGAGATCATGTTTGTCGGCACGAAGAGGGGGCTTGAATACCGAATCCGGGAGTCTCTGCATTATCCGCTTCACCTGATTAACGTGCGGGGAATCGCCCGTCGACTCAGCCTGCAGAACCTGCTCGTGCCGTTCAATGTGATCGGATCACTGTGGAGAGCGCGGGTGCTGCTCAAACAGTTTTCTCCGCATCTGGTGGTCGGCACCGGCGGATATGTATCGTGGCCGGTGCTTCGAGCGGCGTCGGGACGCGGCATTCCCACGGCGCTGCAGGAGCAGAATTCATTCCCCGGCATCACCACGCGGCAGTTGGCGCCTCGGGCGAATCGAATCTATCTCGGCTTTGCAGGGGCGCAGGCGTATTTCAAGACAGGCGGTCGGGTGCTGGTGACCGGCAATCCGGTGCGACCGGGCATTACCGGCGGGAATCGACAGGAAGCGCTCGGCCTTTTCAAGCTCGATCCAAATAAAAAAACAATCCTCATCCTCGGCGGCAGCCAGGGAGCTCGCGCGATCAACCAGGCGGTGCTGCATGGATTGCAGCACGGACTGCTGCCGGAGGGTTGTCAGTTACTGTGGCAGACGGGGAAGAGGGATTACACGGAAGTAACCGCTCAGGCGGGTGACAAGGCCTCTGGGCACTCCCTCTTTCCCTTTGAAAATCGGATGGACCTGGTGTACGCGGCAGCGGACTTGGCAATCGCGCGCGCGGGTGCGATCACGCTTGCGGAACTGGAAGCGTGTGCGGTGCCGTCGGTGCTGGTCCCATATCCGTTTGCGGCCGGAGACCATCAGCGGAAGAACGCCGAGGAAACCGTGCGACAAGGATTTGCAGCGCTGGTCGATGAATCAAATCCGGCCATGCAAGACATTCTTAGCCTGGCGGCGTCGGAGATCTCGTCAGGTAAGGCGGCACGGAAGCGACAGGCGATTCTGACCGCAACCAGAGGGAAACGACCGGCGGTTGATGTCATCGCCGAGGACTTGATTGAACTGTTGAAGGCAGCGTGAGGATAGACAACGGAGGAGAGGTTGAAGGTTGATACATTTGCTGGCACATCGGTTCGAGGTTTTCGGAGAAGCGCGCTGATGTTTGGGCGATTCAAGAAACTTCATTTCGTGGGCATCGGCGGCGCCGGGATGTCCGGAATTGCGGAGATTCTTCATAATCTCGGCTTCGAGGTGACTGGCTCGGACAGTACGCCCAGCGAAATCACGGAGTATCTGGCGTCAATCGGCATTCGGATACACGATGCACACGTTGCCGAAAATGTCTCCACCAGTGATGTGGTCGTTATCTCATCTGCGATCAACGATCGCAACCCGGAAGTTGCCGAGGCTCGCCGGCGCGGGATTCCGGTAATCAAGCGGGCCGAGATGCTGGGCGAGATCATGCGGCTGAAGTTCTCGATCGGCGTGGCCGGAACGCACGGCAAGACAACGACAACCTCGATGATCGGCAAGATTCTCCGGCAGGCTAATCTGAACCCGACCCTGATTGTGGGCGGGGTCGTGGCGGAACTCGGCACCGGCGCAGCGCTCGGCAGCGGTGATTATTTGGTGGCGGAAGCGGATGAGTACGATAAGTCGTTTCTCGCCATGTTCCCCAGCATGTCAGTGGTTCTGAATGTCGAACCGGATCATCTTGAATGTTACGACGGCATGGAGGACCTGCTCAATTCGTTTCTCGCCTATATAAATCGCGTGCCGTTCTATGGCTCCGCTATCATTTCCGCTGATGACCCAAACACGCAGAGTTTTCGATCTCGCCTCAGCCGCCCGTTCGCCACGTTTGGTTTTTCCAATGACGCCGATTACCGGGCCGTCAACATCGTTATGGAGCCGACCCGTTCCGTGTTCTCGGTATACCGCCGGGAACAGTTGCTTGGTGAGATCATTCTACGCGTTCCGGGCCGGCACAATATCGCCAACTCTTTGGCGGCGATTGCGGCATGCTCGGAACTTGAAGTGCCATTTCCGGCGATCGCCGATGCGCTTCGGGAATTCCGTGGAGTCGGTCGGCGTTTTGAGCTGATCGCCGAAGTAAACAACATAGCAATTATCGATGATTACGCCCACCACCCCAGCGAAATCAAGGCGACACTTGCGGCTGCGCGGGTCGTGTATCCGGGGCGCCGGGTTATAGCGGTTTTCCAGCCGCATTTGTTCAGTCGAACGCAGCAATTTGTAAACGAGTTCGCGCAAGCGTTGTCGCTGGCCGACCTCTGTATCTTGACGGACATCTATCCTGCACGCGAACAGCCGATTCCGGGCGTGACATCGGAGCTGATCAAAGCTGCTGGAGAAGCAATCGGTCACGGCGAGTTTCAATATGTGGGAGTCAAGGATAACGCTGTTGACGCGATAACGAAAACGGCGCGCACCGGAGATGTCGTCATTCTCATTGGCGCCGGTTCAATAACCTATATCAAGCACATTGTTGCCGACAGGTTGCGAGGAAAATGACCTCGGTTGCTAAAGAGATCCGAATTCTCGTTGCCGTTCTTGGCCTTGGCCTGGCCGGTCTGGTGCTGTTGGTCAAATTCACCGATGTCTGCCAATTGCAGGCAGTGACTCTGAACGGTCAGCCGGTATCACAATGGGATCGTACTCTAGGATTGAACCCCGGCAAGAACCTTTTCCGTCAGCCGTTGGACAGCGTCGCCAACGCCATGCTGGCCCAGAGCGGAATCGTCCATGTCGACATCAAGTACCAACTGCCGAACGGTCTGAGTATTTCCACCAACAATCTCGATCCTATATGCTACGTGCTTGACGAATTTTCGGGCATCATGTACGGGGTCGACCTGTCCGGCCGCGCCGTGGCGCTGGAACCCTCAAGTATTGACTGGGAGCGACCTATCCTTACCGGCGTGCGAATCCGTAGACTCCATGAGTTCTGCCTGGATTCGCGCGTCATAGTGCTGGTGCCTCAGATACTCCGCTTGCAGCAGGAGTATCCGGACCTCTTTCGTCTGATCGAGGAGATCAATCTATCGAACCCGGAATACGTGCGGGTTTCAATATCAGGGTTGCGCTATACGCTGAAACTGCCGAGCGACAAGTTCGCCGAGCGTTTCACCGACTTCCGGAAATTCATGGGTCGGTTCAAACCGGCTACGGCCGGAGTCAGCTCGTTTGACCTCACCTATGACGACATGATTATTCGGGTCGGCAGTGTCGGGGAGAAGAAGAAAGCAGCACCGGATACCGCCTCAGTAAACGATGTCGCTGAAATTCAGGACAACGCTGCGCCAGAGATAACAATAGCGCCGGCCGTGAATAAACCGGCCGCTCCGGCTGCGCAGACCGCCAAGAAGGCGACGTTGGTTATCAAGAAGTCAGTTGACACGAGACCCAAGGCAACATCCGTCAAGTCCAGATCGGTAGGAGCACGCAAGAAGCTGAATCTTACCCAAAAGAGTGGATCGGCCAAAGGAAGTGCGGTCAAGTCAGGCAGCAAGCCCGCTGTGAATGGCAAGGTGAAATCGGCAAAGCCGAAAAGCGCAAAGAAGACGAGTTGACAGATGGCGGATGAACACATCATAGCGGCTCTCGACATCGGCACTACCAAGATTGTGGCGCTGGTCGGCGAAATGGACCAGCAGGGAGACCTGTATGTGATCGGGCATGGTCAGGCGCCGGCGGAAGGACTGCGACGCGGCGTAGTGGTCGATATGGACAAAACCGTGTATTCGATCCAGAAGGCGATTGATGATGCGCAACTCGTGTCCGGGACTGAAATAGATCGTGTGACAGTCGGAATAGCAGGCGAACACGTTCGATCAATCAACAGCCACGGCGTGGTCGGAGTCAGCCGCTCGGACAACGAAGTGACCGCTGTCGATGTGGCCAAGGCGCTCGAGGCGGCCCGGACGGTGGCCATACCGGTTGACCGGGAAATAATCCATGTCATTCCGCAAGAGTATTCTGTTGATGATGAGACCGGCCTGAAAGACCCGATCGGCATGTCGGGCGTGCGGCTGGAAGTCGAGGCACATCTGGTGACGGCCTCCGTCACGACCGCCAGAAACATCTATCGCTCACTGGAACGCTGCCGGGTCGGCGTGGATCACATCGTTCTGGAGGCGCTCGGACTGTCGCAAGTTCTGTTGAGTGAAGAAGAGACATCAATCGGCGCGGTACTGGTGGATATCGGCGGCGATATCACCAGTGTCGCTCTCTTTTCCGATGGCGCTATCCGCAACACATCGACTATTCCGCTGGGCGGCAGAAACGTAACGAACGATATCGCTATCGGTTTGCGCACCACTCTGGACCAGGCCGACGAGTTGAAGATGATCCATGGCGCGGCAATGGCGTCGATGGTTGACGCTGAGGAGATGATCAACGTGGCCGGCATTGCCGGACGGGCGTCGCGCGACATTTCGAGAAACGTGTTGGCGTCGATAATCGAGCCACGTATGGAGGAGATTTTCTCTCTGGTGGGGCGGGAACTCAAGAAGATGCACCATTCCGAATCGGCGGCGGCCGGAATCGTGCTGACGGGCGGCGGTTGCCTGCTGCCGGGAACGGTCGATCTGGCGGAACAGATGTTCGACATCCCGGTACGGGTCGGCCGCATTAGCGGTTTTGCCCATGTCCCTGATGAACTGAATAACGTGCGGTTCGCCACCGCTGTCGGACTGTTGTTTCATGGTTTCGCGCATGAGCCCCAGGCAATGGCGAAATTCAGCAGCCTCAGCGGCTGGTGGAAACGACTGGAAAGCTGGATATCAAGCAAGTTTTAGATACGGGAACTATTCATGGAGGAACCAACCATGCCGGAAAACAAGCATCAGTTCAACCTCGCGGCTGATTATGTCGGGTACGCCGCGATCAAGGTTGTGGGAGTCGGCGGAGCCGGCGGCAACGCGATCAACCGGATGATCTCGGCGGGGCTGCACGGAGTCGACTTTGTCGCCATCAATACCGACGCCCAGGTATTGGACCAGAACCTGTCGGAAAAGAAAATCCAGATCGGCAAAGAGCAGACCAACGGTCTCGGCGCCGGGGCGAATCCTGACGTCGGCAAGCGGGCCGCGGAGGAAAGCCGGAACGAAGTAATGCGGGAGCTCGGCACCCCGAATCTGGTCTTCATTACGGCCGGTATGGGCGGCGGAACCGGCACCGGCGCGGCGCCGGTAGTGGCGGAGTTGGCCAAAATGTCCGGCGCCTTGACGGTGGCTATCGTCACGACACCGTTCACGTTCGAGGGAAACAAGCGGATGACGCGCGCGCTCGAGGGGTTGGCGGAACTCAAGTCGAAAGTCGACACGCTTATTACGATTCCGAATGAGCGGTTGATGGAAATAGTCGACAAGGGAACGACGCTGACTCAGGCATTTGCCACCGCCGACGATGTTCTGCATCAGGCGACCAAAGGGATTTCCGACCTGATCACAATACCGGGGCTTATCAACTGCGATTTTGCCGATGTTCGCACGGTGATGCGGGAGATGGGGGACGCGCTCATGGGGACCGGGTCCGGTGAAGGAGAGGACAAAGCGGTTGATGCGGCACGCAAGGCGATTTCGTCGCCGCTTCTTGGTAATGTCTCGATTCGCGGCTCTCGCGGCGTGCTCATCAATGTGACCGGCGGCGAGGATATGACGCTGTTCGACGTGCACCACGCCACATCGCTGGTGTACGAAGAAGCGGGCGCGGACGCCAATATCATATTCGGTGCGGTGATCGATCCAATGATGAACAACCAGATGCGGGTGACCGTGATCGCGACCGGTATCGGCGACGAGGCGATTCCGGCGAGAGTAGAAGAGAAGAAGCCGGAACCGAAAGAGCGGAAAACAGCTCAGCCGATATCGCTGTTTTCCGAAGAGACTATGACCGAAACCACCCAGCGTACGCCGAGCCACCTGGTGGAAATTCCAACCTCGCAGCCGGTTCATGAAACACACGAGCCCCTGCATACCCTGGCCGCCCAAGCGGATGATGCCGTGAGTTCGACAGTCAACTACATGCCGGGCGGGTCGGTACACCCGATCAACGCAATCGGAAACAGCAATGGCAACGGTAACGGCAACGGGCGACATCGGGTGCCGATGTTCAGCGAAGAAGACAGGACCATCCCGGCGTTCATCAGACGCCTCGGTGAAGGAAGATAGATGTACGGAGGATGCGATCACGCATGACAAACGTTGATCTCTACCCGGATCAACTCGTTTAGCGCAACTGCTTAAACGCATATTTTGGTTCCTCCCCAGTGCCGCCGGCTTCACTACCCTGCCGGCGGCATGTTATTTTTTCATCTTACGGCAAGCCCTCACCCGGCGCTTCGCGCCACCCTCTCCCACGCGTGGGAGAGGGGGAGGTTATGTGGGCGGCAGACGTCCTCGTCTGCCCCAAAAGCCGTTGGCACACGGGGACGTGTGCCACGCACAAAACGGCTGGTTCGAGCGGAGTCGAGAACCAGAAACGAAAAAGCCGCCCACAGGTGTGAGCGGCTCAAATCAGAATGCCCTGATTGCGACTACGCGGTCTTTTTGTACTTCACGTTCTTGATCACTTTGCCGGCCTTGATACAGCCAGTGCAGACGGTGATCCGTTTCGGTTTGCCGTTCACCAGCGCGTTGACCGACTGAAGGTTCGGCATCCAGCGCCGGGGGGTCACGTTATGGGCATGGGAAACCCGGTTTCCGAACACCGGCGTTTTCCCGCAAACTTCGCATACTTTAGCCATCTTCTTGTCATCTCCTCAGAAATACAGACAAGTAATATATGGGATTCGAGGGGAAGGGCAAGGGGAAAATTCTGAGTGACCCGGCCAACGGAGCATCTCGAAAGCTGGCGCCTAACCATTTGATAGTTTGTGACTTACAATACCATGCTCAACTGATACAATCGCTTGCTGGAGACCTATATGGCAATTTCGCACGCAGTTCCGACCTCTTTGGTGATAGTTATCATCCCATCTGCCCGCGTCGAGAGAACATACCGTTTCTCAGGGCCGCCATTCCAGAGGATTCCCGATGCGTGTTTGCTGTAATCCTGCTCTTGGGTATCGTAGACCTTTTCCTTATCAGAAACGATGATAATCTCCGGTCTGCAGTACCTAAACACATCAGCGCAATAGCCCGTTGTGCGTCCGTGATGAGAAGCGATGAAAATAGTTGTCTTCGCCAAGTAGGCTCGGAATGAATCGTCCTTCAGAAGCTCTTTCCAACCCGCCGTCTCCAAATCTCCGGGGAATACGATTCCTAGGCCGTCATACACAATGAACACAACAAGGCTCAAGTTATTTGTATCCTTGAACAAGGGGTATGAGTTAAAAAAAAGCCCGAAGTCGATATTGGGAAAGATAGGCGGCTCGGCCACTGGAAGAACGTATGTTGCATGGAGATCAATGGCACTTTGCATAGCTTCAGTCAATGGTCCCGAGCTTTCCTTAATTGATCGTAACACAGATGGAGTCAAAGAACGATTCCTATAGAATACCCTCACTGGTATCTTAGCAAGGATATTCGGCAGATCACCCACATGATCTTGATCGAAGTTCTGAATGATTAGGTGCTCAATGACATTACAACCGGTCCTCAGCAGGTGGTTCGATGGCCGAAACCCTGTCTCGTCGTTCCACCCGCAATCGAACAGCATAACATTGCCGTTATTCGCCATCAGGTACGCACAAAAGCCGTGCGACACATCAAAAATCTGCAAACGCACCTCGTCTACCTCCCTCCATACGAATTAAACAGCTCATAAGAATACTGCCGGAAGAATTTGAGATACCGATAGAATAAGAGAATCCCCACAACTGCGGCGGTAAAGGCATACTTCGCAAGGTGCGGGTCCGGCCTGACGATGGTCGTCACCATATTTGGGTCTGGGCTCGGTGTCATTATAATCTTCACTCCCAGCGCTACAGCGAAAAGGATGCAAGTGAATGATAGATTCCGGGCGAAGCCGAACTTGGTACGATAGATGGCAAGTTTGGCCAATAGCTTCTCGTTGTCTTGCGTTTCTGTGCAATAACGGACGTGCAGGAAAAGGGGTTCACCCAATCCTTCAACTCCTTTTGCCTCCGCCTTTGATCGAACCGAATGCCAAACATTGTTCGGCAACGGAGTGAAGTAATCCGGGAAAATGCGAGCCCGGATCGAATGCGTTCTGGGTTGAAGAAGATTGACACTCGGGCGCCTTAGCACTTTGGCGACGACGAGCGATTCCAACAAGGCTTTGGCCGGCGTGGCCATCAGGTGCCCGCCAACATAGGCAGCGAGGAGAAGGATAATGCCCTCAATTACTTTGAACTCCTGCCCCAGCACCACGGGAAAGCCAAATACAAACTGCATTCCCAGAAGGACGACTGCTCCGGAAGCCAGATACCCGAAGAAGTCGTACGGATCAAATGGGATTTTGTCCATTGTGCTAATCCTCCGTATGTTCAGTCATAGATTCCACCCCGTAAGCTGTCCAACCTGAGCGACGGCGACTCCGTTGCTGAAGTCCGCTCATCACCGTTGACAAAACTAAAGTACTCTACGTGAAGTCAAAGGTCAACTCGTGCAATGTGGAAGTTCATGGTTCGACTTCGCTCACCATGATTTGGGATGCGTGACATGGCGGGTCTGAAGCAGACCCACCCTACGGCCAACATGCCCCACCTTTGTTTGACTAACCTGTTGCTGTACCATATATTGGCCGGCACAGACAGATGGCTGGAACGAATGACCCCGTGCACAAGTAGGATACGTAATGCTTGATATCAAACTGATTCGCGAAAACCCGGAGCTGGTCAGAGCCGGAATCGCCAAGAAGAACACCACTTTCGATATGGATAAGCTGTTGGCGCTCGATGCTCACCGCCGGGAGGTTCTCCGCCATGTTGAACAGCTTAAAGCAGAGCGGAACAAGGCGTCAGAAGAAATCGCCAAGAAGAAGAAGGCGGGGGAGCCGGTTGAAGGCGCTATTGCGGCGATGCGAAAAGTGGGGGATGAAATTGCCGTCAAGGATGGCGAAGTTCGGGAAATCGAAGCGACTCTTAATTCTGAACTGACCTGGATTCCGAATATTCCGCATCAGTCGGTGCCGGTGGGGGACGAGACGCATAACCGAGTGGAACGTCATTGGGGCGAGGTGCCAAAGCCGGGTTTCAAGGTGCTGCCGCATTGGGAAATCGGCGCGAAGTTAGGGATTCTCGATTTAGAGGCGGCGGCAAAAATCTCCGGATCGGGGTTTTATGTTCTCAAGGGATTGGGCGCAAATTTAGAACGGGCGCTGATCAATTATATGCTGGATTTGCACACGGCTGACGGCTTCACAGAGGTTCGTGTTCCGGTGCTCGTCACCAGTGACGCGATGTTCGGCACCGGGCAGCTCCCGAAGCTTGCCGCTGATATGTACAAGACCGAAGGGGACGGCCTGTGGTTGATTCCGACCGCCGAAGTCCCGGTGACCAACCTGCACAGGCAGGAGATTCTGAACGCCGATCAACTTCCGATCTACTATGTGGCCTATACTCCGTGTTTTCGCCGTGAAGCCGGAGCCGCAGGAAAAGACACCCGCGGGATGATCCGCGTGCACCAGTTTGACAAAGTGGAGTTGGTGAAAGTAGTGCGGCCGGAAACATCGTATGATGAACTGGAGTCACTGCTGAATCAAGCGGAGAAGGTGCTTCAGGGGTTGAAGATCCCGTACCGGGTGGTCACACTGGCATCGGGTGATCTTTCGTTCGCCTCGGCGAAGACATATGATATTGATCTTTGGGCGGCGGGTGTGGAGAAATGGCTGGAGATATCATCGGTCTCGAATTTTGAGGATTTCCAGGCGAGACGGATGAGTTGCAAATTCAGAGACAAAGACAAGAGTGTGAAGTTCGCGCACACGCTCAACGGTTCGGGAACGGCGCTGGCGCGGTTGATTCCGGCCATACTGGAGAATTATCAGAACGCTGATGGTTCGATTACAGTGCCGGAAGTGTTGCGACCGTATATGCGCGGAGTGGAAGTAATCAAGTAATGGCGCGACCCTGGCGGTTTTTCAGCAGTACCTCGGAGTTGTATGTCGGCAAATCGACCCTGCTGAAAATATTCTTGTTGGGGGGAATCGCAATTGTCTCCGCGCTTTTCATCTGGTACACGTTCAATGTCATCGAGAAGCTTCAAATCGACACGCGAGAGCAGGTGGTCAAATATGTCAAGCTGTGGCAAATGGCCGCCAACTCACAGACAGACGGTACCGAACTACAGTTCGTATTCGACGAGATCATAGTCAAGGCGACGTTTCCCATAATCGTACTTGATGACAAGGATCAACCGGTGTCGTGGCGTAATCTGTCAGGGATTAGTGAAACGGATACTTCGCAAGCGACCCTGCAGAAGATCAAGCAGGAAGCTCAGGAGATGGTCGCGCACAACGGCCGGTTTGAACTTCATTTCGCCGGGGAGCATGTCAATTATCTGTTGTACGGTGATTCCCAAGTAATTAATGACCTTCGCCGGATGCCGTTTATTCAGATTGGCATCGTGGTAGCATTTATGATTGTGGGGATAATCGGATTTCAGAATATCCGCCGCTCGGAGGAGCGCCATATCTGGGTCGGCATGGCCAAGGAAGCGGCGCACCAATTGGGGACGCCGATCTCATCGCTGATGGGTTGGCTGGAAGTAATTGAATCGGAAGACTGCAGCGAATCCGTCTCTGGTAGAGCAACACTGGCCTCCACTGTCGAGAACATGAAGGTGGATGTCGACCGCCTGCAACGGGTGGCGAATCGGTTTGGGATGATCGGTTCCATACCGGCCCTCAAACCATCGAACTTGAACGAGCGAGTTGCCGAGGTAGTAGATTACTATCGGCGCCGCTTGCCGTTTCAGGGGGAAGGGATACGGATACAGGTCGAGGCGGGAAATATTCCGCCGCTACCGCTCAACCCGGAGCTGTTCACTTGGGGACTTGAGAATTTGATTAAGAACGCACTGCAGACAGTGGATTCCAAGAGCGGACGGATTGATGTGCGAACATCGGTCTCGGCAGACAAACGCAATGGGGTAATCGAAGTGCAGGATAATGGTAAGGGAATTACCGCGGCGGCAGCGCGCAAGATATTTCGACCCGGCTTCACGACCAAGAAGCGAGGGTGGGGGCTGGGCCTGACGCTGACCAAGAGAATAGTGGAAGACTATCACGGCGGCCGGATTTGGCTGGAGCGGTCGCATCCGGGCGAGACGGTCTTTCGCTGCGAGTTTCCGCTGGAAAAGAAATCATAGGAAAGATCACCGATGGCCACATCATCCGACAAGAAGAAGATTCTCTGGATTGACGACGAAATCGATTCGCTGAAACCGCACGTTTTGTTCCTGGAGCAGAAAGGGTTTGACATTGCGACGGCGATGTCCGGCGATGACGGTATCGCCGCCGTGCGCAAACAGATATTCGATCTAGTGCTGTTGGATGAAGTGATGCCCGGCAAGGATGGCCTATCGACTCTTCAGGAGATCAAGGAAATCCGGCCGCATCTCCCGGTCGTGATGGTCACCAAGTCGGAGCAGGAAAGCTTGATGGAGGAGGCGATTGGCCAGAAGATCGACGACTATCTGGTCAAACCGGTGATTCCGTCGCAGGTGCTTTTGGTGATCAAGCGGATACTCGATTCCAAGAAGATCATTGGGACATCGTCGATGCGCCGCTATATCACCGAAACAAACCGATTCTCGCAGCGGCTCTATGGCCGGATGGCAATGGAAGATTGGTATGAGGCGGCCCGACTGCTGGCGATGTGGGATCTGGAACTGGACAGCAGCAACGACAGCGGCCTTCAGGAGACGCACACCGGGACTCGTAATGAGTGGAATACCGAATTCACAAAGTTCGTAGAAAACAACTACCTGCGCTGGTTGACGAGTACGGACAGGCCGGACCTCTCTCCCGATATTCTCAAGAAGTATCTGGTTCCGGAGCTCAAGCAGAAGAAGAAAGTCCTTTTGGTGGTTGTCGACTGCATGCGGCTGGACCAATGGATGCTGGTGGAGCCGCTGGTATCGGAGTTTTGCAATATTCAGAGGCATTACTACACCGCTATTCTGCCGTCGGCGACACCGTTTGCGCGAAATGCGTTGTTTGCGGGGATGTTTCCTGATGAGATTCACCGGATGTATCCGGACACTTATACCACGCAGGACGAAGGCTCGCTCAACCGGTATGAAGACCGCTTTCTGGCCGATAGTCTTGCCCGGCAGGGAGTCCGACTGGAAAAGAATCGATATGTGAAGATCTATGACAACACCGAAGGTGAGGAACTCGCCAAGCGGGCCTCGGATTTCTTCGACAGTCAGCTTGTGACGTTCGTGTTCAATTTTCTCGATATTCTGGCGCATGGCCGGTCCAACAATATCATCCTGAAGGAGATCGCCGGCACGGAAGCGGCCTTCCGGACGCTTATGAAGACATGGTTCGTGCATTCACCGCTGTTTACGCTGCTTCGGACTTTTGCGCGCAAGGGGTTCACGATTATCGTAACCTCCGATCACGGCTCGGTGCTCTGTCGGCGCGGCACGATGGCGCACGGGCGACGGGATACTTCGACCAATCTTCGCTACAAGTACGGCGACAACCTGAACTCCACGCCCAAGGAATCAATCCTCATTAAGAAGCCGGAGCAGTGGCGGCTGCCGTCGTTCACTCTGGCAACAACGTACATTCTGGCCAAGGACGATTTCTACTTTGTATATCCGAATAATTACAATGAAATGGTCCGCCAGTTTCAGAACTCGTTCCAGCACGGCGGAATCTCGATTGAAGAGTTGATTGTTCCGCTGGCGGTTCTGGAGCCGAAGTAATCGGCCATGAAAGCGCTCAGTATCGTCTCTCATTCCGAGGCGGAGACATTTGCGATGGCGAAGCGGCTGTCAACGTCGTTCGCCGACGGAGAGGTTGTAGTCCTCACCGGCCCGCTTGGAGCCGGCAAGACCGTATTCGTGCGCGGACTGGCAGCCGGGCGGAAGATAGCCGAAGCAGCGGTCAGCTCGCCGTCATTCGGCTTTGTTAATGAGTACCCGGGAGTGTCGCCGGTATACCATTTTGACCTCTACCGGCTGCGTGACTTTACGGAGCTTTCGGAAATAGGATGGGACGATTACCTGCAGCGGCCGGGCCTGGTAGTGATTGAATGGGGAGAAAAAGCGGCTGAGTTTCTGCCGCTGCGATACTATCTGGTGCAGATCGCGATTATCGACGCCGATCAACGAGAAATCCAAATATCGCTGGTGCAGTCATGAGCGGCATGCCGTTCGACAATGTTCTCGGGATTGAGACATCATCGTCGCGGCTGAAACTGGCGCTCAGTTTCGGCGGGGACCGGCTGGTTAAGTCGGACGAAGAAGTCGAGCGGTCTCACGGCCAAGTCATAATTCGGAAGATCGACAACCTGATCTCATCGGCGGGCCTGAAGCAAAGTGATATCGATGGGATAATTGTTTCAACCGGTCCCGGTTCGTTCACCGGCCTCAGAATCGGGCTGGCGGTCGCCAAAGGGATCGCGGTTGCTCTGCGGATCCCTGTAATCGGCATCGCGCTGTTTGAATTGGCAGCGTGGCGGTTGCGGTCCGAGTTCGAGACGGTGATGGTGGCAGCGCAAGTGCGTCGCGATGAACTGCTGGTCGGATGCGTGAGGAATGGTTGCTTTGATGTGAGCAGTGTTACCGCAGTTCCGCTGACGAGTCTGAGGCAATATGTCGGACAGTCGGCTGTGGTCGGGATTGGGCTGGATATGACGCGGTTTATCGATGACGTTCGGGGTGCCGGCGGCCAAACGGAGTTGGAGATTGATCCGGCCGATCTGATTTATCTGGGTCGTCCCAGACTGGTGGCCGGGGAGTCAGCGGATCTGGCGACACTGGAGCCGCTTTACATTCAAAAATCTCAGGCGGAGATACGATTTGAGCAGCGTCGCCAACAGCAGTGAGGTCCTGCCGGTTATCCGGCGGATGACTGAAGCGGATATTGATGGCGTAACTGTTCTAGAGGCGCTCATTTTCCCCGACCCCTGGCCACGGGCGGCGTTTGTGGAGCAACTGAAGGATGATAACTGGGGAGCGCTCGTGGCTGAGGCTGATGGGCAGGTGGTAGGATATGCCTGTTACCTGTTGGTGCACAACGAGTCACACCTGACCAATATAGGCGTCGTGCCGGCATGGCGACGAAAATCAGTTGCCAGGCGGCTTCTCGAACGTATCTTGGGAATCATTACTGAGCGCGGGTGCGATATCCTGCTTCTGGAGGTGAGGCCTTCAAATGCCGAAGCAAAGGCCTTTTATGCGAAGCACGGTTTTCGGGAATTGTATCGTCGCCCCAATTACTATCGGCGTCCGGTAGAGGATGCGTTGGTGATGGTTCGGTATCTCGAACAGACACAAAACGAGATTTGATTTATGGAATGGTTTAGAAAAGCAAAGCAAGGACTGGCGGCGCAGGAGAAGCGGAATATTCCGGAGGGGCTCTGGACCAAGTGTGATTCCTGCGGCGAAATTATCTATACAAAGAAGATAGAGACACTGCTGTGGGTCTGCCCCAACTGCAATTACCATTTCCGCATTTCCAGCCGCAAGTATGTAGCGTTACTGCTCGATGGTGGTCGGCTTGACGAGTGCGACAATGAGTTGCTCTCGGGCGATCCACTCAAATTCAGAGACTCCAAAAAATATCCGGATCGGTTAGAGCAAGCACGACTGAAGGCCGATAGCTACGAAGGTGTGATAGCCGGCATAGGCGAGATGGGGGGAATCACCGTCTCATTCGCCATCATGGATTTCTCATTTATCGGCGGCTCCATGGGTTCGGTGGTCGGGGAGAAGATTGCCAGAGCGATTGAACGGGCAATTAACGGACCATTGCCGCTGGTGATTGTTTCCTGTTCCGGAGGAGCACGGATGCAGGAAGGGATACTCTCGCTCATGCAAATGGCCAAAACATCGGCGCTGCTGGCAGTGCTCGCTAAGAAGGGCCAACCCTATATTTCTATTCTCACCAATCCTACCACCGCCGGAGTCATGGCGTCGTATGCTTCGTTGGGGGATGTGATAATCGCAGAGCCGAAAGCGTTGCTCGGTTTTGCCGGTCCACGGGTGATTCAACAGACAATCGGACAGGATTTACCGGACGGATTTCAGTCTTCCGAGTTCTTCCTTGAGAAAGGTTTCCTGGACAAGATTGTAGATCGCAAAGACCTCCGAGAGACCACGATCAAGCTTCTGGGGTATTTGGGGGGGAAGCCGTCGTGATACGCCATACGTACACGGCCGCCGAACGGTTCATTCTCTCCCGCGAATTCTTCGGCATGAAGCTTGGGCTGGAGAATATCAGCGAATTCCTCGATCAGATCGGCAATCCGCAACGGAAATACATTACCATTCATGTTGCCGGCACCAACGGCAAGGGATCGACATCGGCAATGATCGAGGCGGTGCTTCGGGCACAGGGCTACCGGACCGGTTTGTATACGTCGCCGCATCTCGTCGATTTCACCGAGCGGATTAAGGTCAGTGGGGAGAAGATAAGCAAACGCGCTGTCGCCGCGTTCATTGATCGTCATCGCAAGACGCTGGTAAAAAAAAACTCTCTTTCTTTGAATTAGTCACGGCTCTGGGGTTCGACTATTTCGCCCGGTCGGGCGTGGAGATAGCCGTGATCGAAACCGGTCTGGGCGGCAGGCTGGATGCAACGAACGTCCTGACCCCCGCACTCACGATAGTTACCGATATCAGCTATGATCATATGGAGATTCTCGGTCGCACGCTTACCAAGATTTCGCGCGAGAAGGCGGGCATTATCAAACCGGAAGTTCCTCATTTGATCGGGTATCTGCCTCCGGTGGCCGAGCAAGTGATGAGGACGTATTGCCGACGCAGGGACGCCCGCTTACATACGTTGCATCTCAGACGCTGCAAATTCTACCCCTCTCAGTTCATGCTTGACTATGAGTCGGATGATCTCAGAATCGGCAGGCTCCGACCGGCGCTCATCGGCGAACATCAACTCAAGAATGCGGCGCTGGCCCTGGAAGCACTGACGTTGCTGAAAGAGAGTGGCGTCAGAATCGGCCGTCGGGCAGTTCGACAGGGAATAACCGGCACTTTCTGGCCGGGCCGGTTTCAGATTATCGACCGGCCCGGCAAACCGACTATCGTGCTGGATGTCTGTCACAATCCGTCGGGCGTGGAGGCATTTGTGCGGACCTGCCGGACGAAATATCCCAGGCGCACGATGCCCATCGTAATCGGCGTGGTGCGCAAGAAGGAGCACCAGGAAATGTTCGACACGTTGTCGACAATTGCGCGCGAGTATGCGCTGATACCCTTAAAGACACACCGGTCTGTCAGTCCGGCAGAGTTGCAACGGACGATTGACTGGAAAGGAATACCGGTGCGGCGGTTCGGCAGCCTTCGCTCGGCGTGTGATACGGTTGTGAAAACGGCTCCGAGTGACGATATTATACTGGTAGTCGGATCACATTATCTGGTGGGCGAATATCTGAAGACCTATGGATGGTCATGACAGAACGGACACGGAAGAAATCTCGTCAATCGGCAATCCGCCCTCGGCGCAGCAAGCCGGCCGCGGCGGCAATGCCGGACAGTTCATTACAGCAGCTTCAGGCCGAGATTGACCAGAAAGTCGTCCAGCTGACCGAAAGTAACCGTCAGCTCAAACGCAAGATCTTCGACCTCTACACGATATTCGAGATCAGCCGCAACTTCAACGCAGTGCTCAAGTTCCAGACGCTGCTGGACTCGTTTATTTTCACCTGCCTTGGGCAGGTCGGCGCGTCAAGGGGGGCGATCTTCCTCCGGCGCGACGCTTCGACCGAAAAGCTGCATCTAGTCAAGGCGAAAGGATCGGGAGCGTTCCCGTCTGAGAGCATTGGCATTGATCCGCAATCCCGCCTTCTGACCTATCTGGCGGGCTTGAATCGGCCAGTGCCGGTGGGCGACCTGATCAGTGATACCTGCACGCCGGACGAACTGACCATCCTTGGCGATTTCCAATCCGGTCTGGCAGTGCCGCTGATCTATCAGACTCGCTTGATTGGAATGCTATTGCTTGCGGACAAGATTTCCGGTCGGCAGTTCACCATGGATGATATCGAGTTCCTATCCATTCTGGCCAATCAGATTGCGGTGGCCATCGAGAACGCCCGCTTATACGAGGGGGAGAGAATGGCGGCCATGCAATTGCGCAACCTGCAACAACAACTGGTGCAAACCGAAAGGCTTGCCGCGCTGGGAGAGATGTCGGCAAAGATAGCGCATGAGGTTAATAATCCTCTGGGGATTATCAAGAACTATCTGCTCTTGGTACGGCGGACCGCCGAAGAGAAACCGGAAGCGATCAAGCATGTCGGAATTGTCGAACAGGAAATCGACCGGATCGCGGGCATAGTGCGGCAACTGCTCGATTTCCATCAGCCAAAACCGCCGGTATTCAGCCGCGTCAATCTCACCGCAATTATCGATGATGTTCTCGCCCTGATGGAACGCCCGTTGAGCTCCAACAACATCGAAGTCGTGACACGATATGCTCCGGGCTTGCCTGATGTGCTCGGGGCGCCGGATAATCTCAAACAGGTCATCCTCAACTTGGTAATTAACGCGCGAGATGCGATGCCGGAGGGCGGGACGCTGACAGTGGGCACAGCTGTCGATGGAGCGACCGTTCGGGTCAGTTTCTGTGACACCGGTCCGGGTATTCCGCCGGAGATACAGTCGCGTATATTCGATCCGTTCTTCACTACGAAAGAACCGGGGCAGGGCACGGGGCTGGGGTTGTCCGTCTGCTACGGCATAATCAAATACCACAACGGGTCGATATCGTTCAGGAATACCGAGCAGGGAGGCTGTTTTGAGATTCGATTGCCGGTAATGCGGAAAGGTTTGGAACGTGACGCAGTCGACTGAGAAGATCTTTATCATCGACGACGAGAAGCGAATGTGCGATTCGCTGACAGCGTTACTGACGGGTGACGGCTACGCGGTGCGTGGATTTCAGCGGTCGGCAGAGGCGCTTGAAGCAATCCGTTCCGAGCGGGTCGATCTGGTTATCACCGACATCAAGATGCCGGAGATAAGCGGATTGGACATTCTGAATGCTGTTAAGCAGGTCGACGACGGCATTCCGGTGATCTTGATGACCGGCTATGCGTCGCTCGACAGCGCCGTTGACGCCATTGCCAAGGGGGCTTACGAATACCTGCTGAAGCCGGTGGAGTTCGCCAATCTGGAGATGGCGGTCGGCCGCGCCCTCGAAAAGCGCCGAAGCGAATTGGCGCGGCTTCGCCTGCTCGAGGAACTGAAACTCTCCAATCTAATTCTCCAGCGCCGGATTAATGAACTAAATGCACTGTATGAGGCCGGGAAGTCGATCGGGTCGGCAGCGAATCTTTCCGATCTCCTGCGCCAGATTGTTGCGCTGGCCGCTACCGTCACCGAGGCACAGGTTGGGTCGATTATGCTGCTCGATGAGCGGCGCGAATTCCTCACGATCGAGGCGGCTATCGGTCTCGGCGAGGAGATTATTCGGTCCACCCGTCTGCCGGTCGGGGCGTCCATAGCCGGGTATGTGGCCAAAACCGGTGAACCGGTCATTATCGACGATGTTGAGCATCACGCCCAATTCAAACGTATGAACAAGGAGCGGTATGGCGCCGCCTCTCTGCTCTGCTCACCCCTTGTCATAAAGAACAGCGTACTGGGCGTCATCAATATGGCCAATAAACAGGAAGGTAAAGCGTTTACGGCCGACGATCTCCGGTTGCTCACCACTTTTGCTTCGCAGGCGGCGGTGGCGGTCGACGATGCTTACCAGTTTGAAAAGAGCCGCCGTCGGTTGGTGGAGTTCGAGATACTGCATGAAGTATCTCGAGAGCTGACCAATATCCAGACTCTTCATTCGTTCCACGCCATGCTGGTTAGCAGGCTAAAGCGTGTTTTCCCGATTGATTTCTCCGTCTGGTTCAACTGGAACGAGGCGAATAAGTTGTTGGTCGCAGAGGCTGTTGTCGGGCGTACCGACCTGCCGCTGACGGAGAGCGGACGAATCGACTTGAACCGGGCGAATCGGGATCAGATATCGTTGCCGGCAGTTGATCTTACCCAATTCAATCTTGACGATAGCCGCACCCTATCGGCAGCCGTCGAGAGGAAGATGGCCGAGCGGCGATTCTTTTCAACCACCGTGCACAGCCTCGTGGCGGTACCGGTACTCCGCAGCGGAGAGCTGGCCTATCTCTTTTGTTTCGGTTCCGATTCCGGGCACCGGTACAGCAATGACGATATCTCGCTGGCTAAGCTGGTTATTTCGCAGGCGGCGCTCCTTTTTGAACGCGAGAAAGCCCTGCTCAATGGGACGAGACTATTGACTATGGGGAACATGATTTCGGAAATCTCCCATGATCTTCGCAAGCCCCTGACTTCAATCAAGGGCGGCCTGCAAATCGTAAGAGAGCGTTGGCCGGAAATGGTCGAGCGGTCAGAATTCTTCAAGTCGGCCGAGGAAGAAATCTCACGGATGAATGACCTGGTCAGGGAGCTGGTCGATTTCTCCAATCCGAACAAGTACGAGACGACTCAAGTCGACCTTCGCCAAATCGTACTGCGAGCTTCCGAACTCACGGCTCCCGACATGCGCAAGCATAAGGTCAAATTCTCTTCATCGTTCTCTGAGGCAAACTGGGAGGTCATCGTCAACAAGAACCAGATATTGGAGTTGTTCCTGAATCTCTTCATCAATGCGGTCGATGCCATGCCGAACGGGGGCGACCTGAAAGCCACCGGACTGATTGAACGTCCCGAGCATAAGAGAATCGACTTTCTGGCGGTCAGGATTTCCGATACCGGCGTGGGGATCAAGAAGGAAAATCTTTCCCGTATTTTCGATCGCTACTATACGACAAAGGAAACCGGAACAGGACTCGGCCTTTCGGTGGTCGATCGGATTATCACGGCCCACGGCGGGACTCTCCGGGTAGAGTCTGAGGAAGATAACGGAACCACCTTCACGATTTACCTTCCGTCAGTCGCCCTCCACTAGTGCATCAGCTTGCCCAAAAGTGGCAAAGCGACACAAATCCGGCTTGATTTATGTAACGATTTGCCGATACCTTAGTGCAAACAATTGTACAATCGGATATGGCAAAGATGAAATTCAAAATCCTGATCATTGACGACGATCCCAAAGTCTCCTGGCTCCTGAGCGAGGGACTGTCATCCGATTTTGAATTTGTCTCGGCACGGGACGGAATTGAGGGGATCCAGATGGTCTCCACTGAAAAACCGGACCTGATCCTGCTGGACATAAAGATGCCTGGGATGACCGGTCTGGAAGTGTTGGAGAAACTCAACAAGGCGGAGAGCCGTCCGGAAGTCATCATGATCTCCGGCCATGCGGACACCAAGTTCGTGGTTGAGTCCGTCCAGCTGGGTGCCGCGGAGTTTATCGAGAAACCGTTCGATGTGAAAGAGGTTGAGAACCGAATCAAGGTTGTCCTTGATCGAGCCAGACTTCGCCGAGAGAACATCGAACTTAAGAAAGAAATCCAGTCCAAGGCCGGATACGGGAGCTTTATCGGGGATTCCGCCGTTATGATGCGCACCAAGGCGCTGATTGAGCAGGTAGCCGACTCCGAATTGACGGTGTTAATTCGTGGAGAATCCGGCACCGGCAAAGAGATTGTGGCGCGTTCTCTGCATCAGCTATCCGGCCGCCATGACCAGCAGTTCGTGAAGGTCAATTGCGCCGCCATCCCGCGTGATCTGCTTGAGGCGGAGCTGTTCGGATATGAGAAAGGGGCATTTACCGGCGCCCATAAGACCAAGCAGGGGCGCTTCGAGTTGGCCAATAAGGGGACCATCTTCCTTGACGAAATCGGGGACATGCCCCTGGAACTTCAATCGAAACTGCTCCAGGTGCTGGAGCAGCAGGAGTTTGTTCGGGTCGGCGGAATACATAATATTCACATCGACGTTCGGATCATATGCGCTACGAATCGCAATCTCGAACAGGCGATCCAGGAGCGAGGATTCCGGGATGATCTCTTCTACCGTTTGAATGAGATCACCATCAACTTGCCACCGCTCCGCCAGCACAAGGAAGACATACCGTTGCTCGTTACCCATTTTCTCGACAAGTACGCAAAGGCATACCAGAAGGAGCCGGTCCAGCTCTCTCCGACGGTGATTGATCAGCTTGTAGGGCATGCCTGGCCGGGGAATGTACGGCAGCTTGAAAACATGATTAAGCAGGTGGTGGTGCGCGGGGACGAGTCGATCATCAGCGATCTACTGGCTTCCTCCGGGATGCACTCGATCGCTCCTCCTCCCACGATTGGAGAACAGCTCTCGTCGCACGCTGATTCGCCGGATACAGCTTCGGCGTCGCAGGCAGACGACTATTCGCTCAAAGGGAGGGTGGGTAAGACAATTGCCAGCGAAGAGAAGCGACTCATTGCCGAGGTTCTCAACCGGGTAAATTGGAACCGGCGCAAAGCTGCGGACATCCTGCAAATCAGCTATCGGTCGTTGCTTTACAAGATCAAAGACTACAGCCTGAATTCCGCCAAGTAGTCGCCATCGACCTCATCACAAAAGCGCTGAGCACCGCACTTCAGTGTGCAAAATGTGCACACCGTTGCACGTCTTCTCCGGTGGGAATACGTTTCCGGTCGACATTCTTATGATATGCAATCATTTAACTTATTGTCTTACATAAGAATAGTATTTCTCTAACGGAGGTCCAATCAAGAGAACGGGCAAATTCAAACAATCCACCGGAGAGCTAAACTTCGGAACGTTTGTTGCTATTTAAACACAACACACCTGTAGCAAAGGGCTGATGGCATTGGAGACCGGGACAGAGACAACACGAGCCTATCAAACATTTTTGACGATGGCTGAAATCGAAATGCGACGCGCCGAGCGATACCGCATTTTTGTCTCATTGCTTGTCCTTGATCTTTCCATTTTGCAGGAGATGTTGCCGGATAAGACCACTGAATTGGTAGACCGGCTGGTAGGTCTTGCGGCCGCCCGAATCCGGTGCACCGATTCAATCGCGTCAACCGACCCATATCGGGTCGCTCTTCTCTTTCCGGAGACACCCCGTCAAAGTGCAATGCTGGCGGCTCACCGCCTGACAGAAATGGTTCGGCGAGTCTTGTCCGAGGAAACGGGGAAGCCTGTCGACGCCATCATTCCCGTCGAAATTGTCTCATATCCCGATGCGGCCGGTGCCAAAACACTTGGCAAGGCATTGCAGGACTTAGCCCAGAGAAGCAGAAATTAGCCCCCGCTAATAGTACCTTCCATTCCCGTGAAGACCATCAAACCCCTCCTGATGGTCTTCTCCATTTGGCTAGCCGGGCATATCACCAGCCCAGTATTTGCTCGAGATTGCGGTTGAGTTTCTCGATGCGTTGCTGGTAGTCTTCTTTCTTGGCCTGCTCCTTGTCCACAACATCCTTAGGAGCATTGGCGCGGAAATCAGCATTGGCAAGCTTCCGCGAGACCTTCTCAAGCAGCCCGCGCAATTCGTCAAGGTTCTTCTGCAGCCGTGCCTTTTCAGCCTCGAGGTCAATCAAACCGGCCAGCGGGACATACAATTCAGCGCCTGATATCACCGCTGACGCCGATAGCGGAGGTTTCTTGACATCGGTTCCGCAGATCAAATGTTCCACCCGGGCGAGCGAGCGGAAGTACTCGATGTGATCCTTGAGCAGCGCAGCCAAAGCGGAATCGTCCACTTTCACATGCAGATCGGACTTCTTTCCCGGCGGAACATTCAATTCGGAGCGGATACTGCGTACGGCCGTCACTACATCCTGAATCTGCTTCAAGCTAGCCTCCAACTGATCGTCGCGGAAGGAGATATCAACTTGCGGCCAGGGACCGAACGTGAGTGTTCGGGTTTTGTCGCCCGTCAACAAGTGGAGTATCTCTTCGGTGACAAAAGGCACGAACGGGTGCAACAGGCGAAGAATTTGGTGAAGAACATATGTCGCGATATTCAGGGAGTTAGCTCTGATTGCTTGTCCCGGTTGATCCGGTTTGATCAATTCGATGTACCAGGAGCAGTAATCGTCCCAAACGAAATTGTACACCGTTTTCGCTGCCGCCGAGAGACGGTATTCGACAAACGCCTTGTCGACCGATTCGATCGTATTCTCAAGTCTCGACAGAATCCAGCGGTCAAAGATCACCAAATCGCCGCGGTCAATGGTGTCAAGTACGGGTGCACGGCTATCCAACCGCATCATTACGAACCGCGACACCTGGTACAATTTGTTGACGAAATTCCGCCCCCCCTCAAAGGCGTTGCGCGCCAACCATGGGTCCTGACCATCGGGCGTCGCCAGTACCAATGACATGCGGAGCGCATCAGCGCCATGCTTCTCGATCACTTCCAGCGGGTCAATGCCATTGCCGAGTGACTTTGACATCTTGACACCGTTGGCGTCTCGCACGGTGCCGTGAATGTACACATCGCCAAACGGGCAATCTCCCATGAACTCGTATCCTGCCATCGCCATGCGGGCAACCCACAGGAAAATGATCTCCGATCCCGTCACCAGAACTTTGGTCGGATAGAATTTCTGAAGTTCAGCGGTCTTTTCCGGCCATCCAAAAGTGGAGAACGGCCAAAGCCAGGACGAGAACCACGTGTCGAGCACGTCATCATCCTGGACGAGCGTGGCCGGATCATAACCGGGACACTGGTCTATAGTGGGACGGAGGTATGAAACAAACGTGGCCCCATCGTCAGCATACCAAATGGGAATACGGTGTCCCCACCAGAGCTGCCGCGAGATGCACCAATCCCGGATATTCTCCATCCAGTGCAAGTAGGTCTTTGTCCAGTATTCGGGATGAAACCGGAGTTTGCCGGTCCTCACGGCTTCGATGGCCGGCTTGGCCAGCTCGTCCATCTTGACAAACCACTGATGTGAGAGATACGGCTCGATCATGTTGTGACAGCGATAGCAGGTGCCGACCGCGTGACTGTATTTTTCCGTTTTCTCGATATGTGACTTCTTGGTGAGGTCGTCGAGCAGCCGCTTACGGGCTTCAAACCGATCCAGGCCCTTGTAGCGGTCGGCGTTTTCGTTCAGCGTGCCATCCTCATTGAGGATGTTGATTTCCTCAAGATCATGCCGCTTGCCGATTTCAAAATCATTGGGGTCGTGCGCGGGCGTCACCTTCACCACACCGGTCCCGAAAGTCGGGTCCACATAGTTGTCGGCGACTATCTTCAGCTCTCTCTCCAAGATTGGCAGGATGGCGGTCTTGCCGACGTATTTTTTGTAGCGACCGTCTTTGGGGGAAACCGCCAGAGCGGTGTCGCCGAGCATAGTTTCCGGACGAGTCGTCGCAACCGTGAGATACTCATCAGCCCCTTTGATTTTGTACCGGATATACCAGAGGTTGCTGTCAAAATCCTCGTGCTCGACTTCATCATCGGACAGCGAGGTCTTGCAGGATGGACACCAATTCACGATCCGGTGACCGCGATATATCCACCCCTTTTCATAGAGGTGCTTGAATACTTCGGCGACCGCCTGAGAAAGACCCTCGTCAAGCGTGAACCGAGTGCGTTCCCAATCACAGGAGCACCCCATACGCCTCAGTTGCCCGAGAATCAGATCCCTATTGCGATAGGCCCACGTACGGGTACGCTCCACGAACTTCTCGCGGCCGATTTCCCGGCGGGTAGTCCCCTCTTTCACTAACTGCTTTTCGACAATTACCTGAGTGGCGATGCCGGCATGATCCGCCCCCGGTAGCCACTCGGCTTCGAATCCGCTCATGCGGTGCTTGCGCATAAGGATATCTTGAATAGTATTGTTGAGAGCGTGCCCCAAATGCAGGATGTCCGTGACATTGGGCGGAGGAATGACAATGGAGTAGGACGGTTTTGTCGCCTGCGGGTTGCCGTGGAAATACCCGGCCTTGATCCACGAGTCGTACATCGCAGCCTCAATCTCGGCCGGGTTGTAAGCTTTGGATTTCTTTTCGGTGCTATCGTCGGTGTTGCTCATCTTATGAATGTATGCTATACTTTCTACTTGTTCTGCTATTATGGTATCTAGTTATAGGCAAATAAGATATCCCGGCCGCTCCGGCGTGTCAAGGTCAGGCTTCGGGCCGACTTGCACTGAGAGTCCAACGGTGTCACCAACAATGTATCGGTAGGTTATGAACAGACTCCGCACCAAGATTGAAGACCCGTCGCTGTCACCCTACGACCGGATAGTACTGCTATTCAACATACTTCGATCGCCCGAGGGGTGCAAATGGGATCGCCAGCAGACCCATCAGACCCTGCTGCCCTATCTGATAGAAGAGGCGTACGAGGTCGTGGAGTCCATCGAGACCAAGCGCTACACGGACCTGAGGGAGGAATTGGGGGATCTACTTACCCAAGTGGTCTTCCATGCCCAGCTTGCCTCCGAGCGCGGCGAGTTTACGCTCGATGACGTCATTTCTCAGGTCGTCGTCAAACTGGTGGCACGGCACCCACACGTTTTCGGTGAGACCACAGACCTCAATCCCCAACAGGTGCGGGATCAATGGGAGCGAATAAAAACGGAGTCCGGAGAAAAAGAGTCCGTACTGGCCGGTCTGCCGCGTACGATGCCGGCATTAACAATGGCTTTTCGTATGGGTGAGAAGGCCGGTGGTGTCGGATTTGACTGGAAGAACGCCGCCGATGTCATTGCCAAAGTGGATGAGGAACTTGCCGAGTTGAAGGAAGAGATGGAGTCTCCGGAAGCCGATCAGTCGCGTTTGATCGAAGAGACTGGAGACCTGCTGTTTGCCGTGGCTTCGCTGGCGCGCAAGCTTGAGATCGAGCCGGAAGTGGCGCTTCGAAAGGCGCTCGAGAAGTTTCGGCATCGCTTTGATGAGCTGGAACGGCGCGTACGGACGAGCGGGAAACCATTCCACGATTATTCGCTGGATGATCTTGAAGCCATGTGGCAACAGATCAAACTGTCCTAGTCCGTGCCTACCAGCAACACGTTGGGGAAGATTCTGGGGGTGGGAAATTTTTTCCGCACAGGCCGATTTTGCTGGAGCAACAGTCCGGTCGAGTCGGGTTTTTTTATTGTGTTGAAATCGCTAAGCTCTTAGTATACCGCACTAATGCGAGACGTTGGATCAGCGTAAGAGGCTCGTTTTGGACTAGTGAGAGGTTTCACAGACTATAGATGAGAGGAGTATAACATGTTCGCGACAACACGGTGGCTCAGTTCTTGGGCCTGCTGTAAGGAGGAAGGCCTATGACATGATTCTGCCAGGATGTTCCCGGACGGCAGCCTGCTGTCCAGGCAGCATTTGGGAGAGTTCTGAATTGTGAATTGCGTTACCATAGACTTTTCGAATAAGGACTTATATGAAGAAAATCTTAATTATCGGGCTCATGGTGATGGTCGCCGCAGTCGGTGCGAACGCTACTGAAACGCGTGTGCTGACTATGGGGGATAACAACAATATCATGATTGATGATGCCAACGTCTGGCTGTATCCCGGCCGTACGTTTGACTATCCGAACATCGGAACCGGAGAGTTCGCTTCCGCTGATTTCAACAAATTCGGCTTTACCTGGAAATTCGGCGAGAAGAAGCCGTGGGTGATGGGGATTTACTTCTCCAAGGGAGCTGCTATACAGCCAATGGCTTACGGTGATGGGGGCAGACAGTTTGGCGCTTTCTACAACAATACCGTTGACACAATTGACATCGGCGGTACCGACATTCTGCCGAACGGTTATTACCGTGCGATGCAGTTGCCCGATAACCGGCGGCTGGATCTGCTCTATGGCCGGAAAATCGGGGGTGTCAACTTCGGGCTGAATTTTGGGTACGTGTCCAGCAGCGTAAAGACGAATGAAATCAACGACAAGGCAGAGGAAGGATTCTCCATTCTCAATTTTGTCGCAGGTTTGACTTCGCAGACGGGCAACTGGGACTTGGCGGTTGGGTTCGCGAAGGGTTCCTGGACCGACCTGAATGCGACCGGCAAGGACGAATCAG
>Ga0315276_10000086_pt1 | contig 70835 bp, 51 predicted proteins | sample YL17G05_0_MG_FD_204542 | JGI IMG/M metagenome (GOLD analysis project Ga0315276, IMG submission 204542) | Sediment microbial communities from Yellowstone Lake, YNP, Wyoming, USA - YL17G05_0 | ecosystem: Environmental > Aquatic > Freshwater > Lake > Sediment | place: USA: Wyoming | collected...
ACCCCCCCCCCCCCCCCCCCCCCACCCCGGGGGGGGCGGCCGGAATGGGGCTGGTTTTGACCGGCCCAAGATTTCTTGACAATCAACCCCGGTTAATGGATATTGCGACAGATAATTACACAAAAGCACACGACGGACATCGAAGAAGGAAACGGCGAGCGCAGTTGTGGTCTGCATCGTCCTGTCCACCGATTCTGTGGTCATCGTAGGGGAAAATAGGGCGCAATATGGGCATAGTCCGCTATCCGTTCATAATGATGTAGGGATGAATTTGTATGCTCTACATCTATGACAAGCAAAACAAATCGCTTGTACCCTGTGCTGGGACGGAATTTGCATCTCATGGTCTCTTGGAGCGTAGGGATTTGGCAAAATGGGTAGAGCAGCATCCGGCAATTCTTGGCGAGGAATTACTGATAGTCACGTCGGAGTATGACAGATTTGATAAGACGAATGAGCGCCTCGATTTGCTTGGTATCGACAAGTATGGTAATCTTGCTGTAATCGAACTCAAACGTGATGACAGCGGCAAGAATGTTGATCTTCAAGCCGTCAAGTACGCTGCCTACTGTTCAACGCTTCGGTTTGCTGATGTCGTAGAGATGTACATGAAGTACCAGAGGCTGAAGGGCGTTGAGATGACTCAAGAAGCAGCCAAAGACGCACTGATCGAGTTTATCGAGAACGATGATTTTGAAGAGCTAAGTGATCGCCCTCGAATCATCCTTGTTGCCAGTGAGTTTAGACCAGAGGTTACGGCATCTGTCCTTTGGTTGCGAAAGTTCGCCCTAGATATTTCGTGTGTGAAGTGGGACGCATATGAGCTCTCCAATGGATACTTGGCCGTCAATTCGTCAGTCCTAATTCCCTTGCCAGAAGCTGAAGACTACATTATTCAGACAGAGAAAAAGGACATTGCCGAGCATTCAACGACACTAACCCAGGCAGAATACGAGCAGTTCTACGCTGAGTGCATTGAATTGTTGAGAAAGAAGTTGCAACGGGAGTACACCCCCCCAGGGCCAAAATACTACTATCAGATTCTGACCGGGTTGGGCGGCGTGCATTTTGAATGGACTTTTCATGGCCGCCCACGTTCGAGTTTCGGGGTGGAGTTGCATTTCGAGAATGGGGATAGGGAGACAAATCTGAAACTTCTCTCTGCCTGCGCCAAGCTGAAGGACAAGCTTGAGGTGGCTCTTGGCGAGAACCTAATTGTGCAACCAGACTGGGGCAAAACGTGGGCACGGCTTTATGTTGAGAAACAGCAAGGCACAATCACGAGTGATTTGAGGAATTGGGCTGTCGAGAAAATGCAAACTCTTATTCAACTTCTCCAGCCCGAGCTTGACAAGATAAGGAAGCGTTAAAACTCGATTGCAGGAGTTTGCTCGAATGGGCGACAATTGCTGCCGCCGCTCACGAGCCTGACTAGGCTCTAAGAAGGAGATGTTGTGTCTGTACCAGATTACCAGAGTTTGATGTTACCTTTGCTCAAGTTCGCAGATGAAAAACGAGTAGAGATCTCAACGGACGAAGCGGTGGAAGCACTTGCGGCTCGCCTGGCACTCACTGACGAGGATCTGAAGGAGTTGCTTCCGAGCGGTCTGCAGCGCACGTTTGTAAACCGGGTTGGTTGGGCGTCCACCTATATGAAGAAAGCCTGCCTTCTCGAACCCACTCGCAGAGGCTACTATCGAATCACAGCGCGGGGTAAAGAACTTCTCCAGAAAATGCCCGCATTTATCAATGTGAAGCTTCTCCAACAGTATCCTGAGTTTCTTGAATTTCAGCGACTCAAGGGAACGCGCAGCGGTGCAAAGACAGACTCCGCAGCGTTTCATGAGACATCGACCGCAACTCCCTCGGAGGAGCTTGAGGCTGCTTATGAGAATCTCCGGGATGAGCTGGTCGATGAGTTGCTTGCCAAGCTCAAGAAAGCGACGCCATCATTTTTCGAAAGGATCGTCGTCGATCTGCTTGTGAAGATGGGCTACGGGGGTTCGCGTGCTGATGCTGGGAAGGCCATCGGCAGAAGCGGAGATGGGGGCATCGATGGAATAATCAAGGAGGACAAGCTCGGTCTCGATGTTGTCTACATTCAAGCGAAGCGATGGGACAACAACCCCGTTGGAAGACCTGACGTCATGCAGTTTGCAGGTGCCCTGCAGGCGCAGAAGGCGACCAAGGGCATCTTTATCACGACCTCAAGATTTACTGAAGATGCTCGGAGCTACGTTTCCCAAATTGGAAGCAAGATCGTCTTGATCGATGGAAACCGGCTCTCGAATTTGATGGTCGAGCATGATGTTGGCGTCTCTACGGTCTCGCTGTACCCGTTGAAGAAGATCGATACGGACTATTTTGATGAGGGCGTTTGACGGGTCTAGGCTGAGTGGCCAACCATTCGTGGTGGGTTTCTGCTTTTCCTTCAGCGTCCGCCCCCCCCAATTTCACCATCAAATTGAATCAGATTCCGCGCTCACACCCTTATGCAGAAGGAGTATTTCCCGTTGCGTCAGGTGTTGACCCCGCGCCTTGCGGGGTTGTCACCTGACGCGTTGGCCCATGTGCGCGTCATGTCACATCCCGCTACGCGGGCCAAGACATGACGCAACGACACAAAAAACACGGAAACGAAGCCAACTTCTTTGAATGACAGTCAGTTAGCGAGGTGGGATGGTACAAAACGAAGCGGTTTGGGACGGCGAGAACGCTTCTCGACTTCGCTCGAAGCAGCGGGAATCGCCGGACGCGGCACGGTGGCAGGTCTCATCGTGCCAGGCGCCTTATCTACCGTTTCGGCACGTGGCTCTGCAACTCCTGCAGGAGCTGCCGGGCATTGGTGTTCGAGGGATCGAGCCTGACTGATTCAGTTGCCGAAACGATGGCGTCGTTGAAGCGAGCTTCATCGATGTAGGCCATCGCCAGGTAGCAATGCACATAGGAGTTGTTCGGGAACTGACTCCTGGCCTGCTCGAGAATGCGAACCGCATTGGCAGTGTCGCGCGCTTCGGAATAGCAGATCGACAGGTTTATGTACGGTTCGGACAGTCGCGTATCGAGTTGCATCGCCATCTTCAGATAACCGACCGCTTCGCCGCACCGCTTCTGACGGGTCAGGACCGCGCCGATATTGTTGTAGCCACGGCCGTAAGTCGGATCGGCCGCAATCCCTTTCCTGTACTCGGTCAAGGCGAGGTCAAGCTGCTGCTTGCGGAAATAGGCGTTGCCGATCAGATCACTATTCTCGGCCCGGACCGTGGCGGCGTTCAGGTTCAGCAGGTCGTGATTGCTCTCGATTGCCAGCACTCCTACAAGCAGAACGTACAGCCAGGCGGTTCGATAATTCTTGGTCTTGAAATGCCGGACCAGCGTGATGATCCCATACACTGAGAACAAAATCAAGAACGGGATGAACGGCTGACGGTATCGGGCACAGACGAAGAACAACACCAAGCTGACTGCAAACGACGCCATGAAAAGGTAGACAAGCAGGAACTTGCGCCACTCTCGGAACGATATTACCAGTCCCATGATCCCCAGCGGGGCGAGAAGACCGTAAGGGAAGTACAGCGGCCCGCGCCAGAGCAGGATGTCCAATACCGATGAGAACTCCTTGGCAACGTATTCATCCTGATTGTTCGGCACCTCATAGCCGTTTATCAGCAATCGTACTTTGGCGATCAGCAGCGATAAGAAGTGCGCAGGATTCGCGGCGACATCCTGAAATGCCTGTTTGGTCCAGTAGTCGGAGATTTCCGATTTCTTCAAAGGCCGGCCGGTTTCTTTTTCGGCGATGGCGATTGATTCGAAATACCCGCCATTCCAACAGGGATCGATCCCCTCTACCCGCGCCGACCAGCCGTTGGCAGCGTGGTTGTTGCCGACATAGAAATTGTATCCGCCCTGCCAGGCGATTGTCACGAAGTCGTGCGCGGCGACGTAGTTGCGAATGGTCACCGGCAGAATCACGAGTACGGTGCAGACGCCGACTACGACGTAGCTGGTTAGTGCTTTCTTCAATCCGACTTTCGGTTTCAGAACAAACCAGGCCCACAGAATGAGCGGGGGGCCGACCACGAGCAGATTGGGGCGCGCCAATCCTGCCAGACCGAGCACAACGCCGGCGGCGATTAGCGGCCAGAGGGATTTGCCGTCGCAGCGGTAGAGAAGGTAGAGCAGCAGGGTAGAGAGAAGAACTTCAAGCACCGTGATCAATAGCGATGCATCGTAGTAGATGAGGGTAGGGTACAGCGCCGCTATGCAGGCGGACCAGAGGGCGATCTTGCGGTCGAACAGCCTTGCGCCCAGAAGGTAGATCAACAGCGGGACCAGCGAACCCAGCAGTATCTGGATCAATCTGACACCGAAGAACGAGTGGTTGGTGATGTTCCACAGCGCAGCGAGGAAGTACGGGTACAGGGGAGCGCGGAAATACGGCTCGGGCGGATACCCTTGAGGGGAGTTGATCTGTGTCGCCAATTCAAGGTGGTAACCCTCGTCCATAGTGGGGGAATCGAAGGTGGGCATCGATTCGAGCTGGACGACATAGGCAAGCCGGACCGCGAACGAGGCCGCCACAATGACGAGGAGCAGAATCCACGGATGACGCACTTTTGGGACGCTGCGGGATCGCTTGCTGGACATACGGCGATTATAACGGTTGCACGGCGGGTGCGCAACCGTTAGCGGGCCAAAGGGCACAGACCGTCAATCGCGAGGCGCGACTGACCTGCGAAATCTAATCCTCTTCGTATTTCCGCTTGATGCGGGCAACGACCTCGGGATCAGAGAGGGTAGTGGTGTCGCCGAGCACTTTGCCGGTGGCGACATCGCGCAACAAACGCCGCATAATTTTGCCGGAGCGGGTCTTGGGTAAATCGGCCGCAAAGATCACGCGGTCCGGACGGGCCATCGCCCCGATCTTTCGCACGACGTGGTCTTTGAGATGTCCCACCAGCCGTTCGTCCGCTTTCGCCCCGGCGCGAGGGGTCACGAACGCCACACAGACCTCCCCTTTCAATTCGTGCGGCACGCCGACAACCGCAGCTTCGGCTACGGACGGATGCTCGACCAGGGATGATTCGACTTCCATCGTAGAGATGCGATGCCCGGCGGTATTGATGACGTCATCGACACGACCGAGAATCCAGTAGTACCGGTCGCTGTCGATCTTGGCACCATCGCCGGGAAAGTACGTTCCGTTGTGCCATTTGGACCAGTACGTTTCTACAAACCGCTTCCGGTCGCCCCAAATGCCGCGAAGCATTCCGGGCCACGGTTTGGTGATCGCCAGATAGCCGCCGCCCTCTTTGACTTCGTTGCCGTTCTCATCGAGAATCGCCGCGCTGATGCCGGGGAACGGTTTTGTGGCGGAACCGGGCTTGGTGGTCGTGAGGCCGGGGAGAGGAGTGATCAGAATGTGGCCGGTTTCGGTCTGCCACCAGGTGTCGACGATCGGGCATTTGCCGGCGCCGATCACCTCGCGATACCACATCCAGGCTTCCGGGTTGATCGGTTCGCCGACTGATCCGAGCAGGCGAAGCGTGCTGAGATCATGTTTGTCGGGCCACTGCCGGCCCCATTTCATGAAGGTACGGATGGCGGTTGGCGCGGTATAGAAAATCGAGACGCCATAATCCTCGACAATTTGCCAGAACCGATCCTGATCCGGCCAGTCGGGAGCGCCTTCGTAAATCACCTGCGTTGCGCCGCAAGCGAGCGGACCATAAACGACATACGAGTGACCGGTCACCCAGCCGATATCGGCGGTGCACCAGAAGACATCCTGATCTTTGATATCGAAAACGTATTTGGTGGTCGCATAGACGCCGGTCATATATCCGCCGCAGGTGTGCAGAATTCCTTTCGGCTTGCCGGTCGTGCCGGAAGTATAGAGGATGAACAACGGGTCCTCGGCGTTCATGACTTCCGGCTTGCAGTAGGCATCCGCTTCCTGTATGAGGCGGTGGTACCAATAATCGCGTCCCTCTTTGACACGCAGAAGGAAGTCACCGCGCTTGACAATGATCACGCTTTCAATTGAGGGGCAGTCGGCGAGAGCGACATCGGCGTCATGTTTGAGCGGGATGATCTGTCCTCGGCGGTAGCCGCCGTCAGCGGTGATGAGGAGCTTGGCCTCAGCGTCGTTGATACGGTCGCGCAGTGCTTCAGGGGAAAAGCCACCAAACACCACCGAATGGACAGCGCCGATTCTGGCGCAGGCGAGGACGGAGATAACCAGTTCGGGGATCATGGGAAGGTAAATCGCGACGCGATCACCCTTCTTAACACCGAGCTTGCGCAGCGCGTTACCGAATTTGTTGACGGCGCGATACAGGTCCCAATACGTGAGCACCCGTTTATCGCCCGGCTCCCCTTCCCATATGAGGGCGGCTTTATTGCGCCGGCATTCGGCATCGCGGCTGATATGACGGTCAAGACATGACTCGGTAACATTCAGTTTGCCGCCGACAAACCACTTGGCATCGGGCGCATTCCATTGCAGCCCTCTGCTCCATTTCTTCTTCCAGACCAATTCCGAGGCCATCTTTTCCCAGAATTTGACGGGGTCTTTTTCAGCCAATCGGTAGATGCCCGGCGAGTCGGCGTTGGCATTACGCGCGAACGACGCGAGCGGTTTGAAGGTGCGGTTTTCGTGGAGAAGAGTATCGATTGTCTGCGCGGATTCATTCGGTTTGCGGGGGGAATTTCTTTTTGCCATGAGTCACTCCAAATCAGTCTGTTACCGTCAATATCTGCAATCAGAACCTTTATTGTCAAGGTTTTGTGCCGCAAAGAGGTCCAGGCATCGGTCTGCGATAGGTCGCGTCTTGGTGACTCTCGGGAGAACGGTTTAGCGGTGGATAGTTGGGGAAAAAACGGTAGCTAAGAGACATAATCTGAGCAGTGCCGCGCACATAAAGGTCATGGCATTGCAGACTGCTGCCCAGGGGCCTTGCAAGGGACAGGAAATCAAGGAGTTATGGTTTGGCCTGAATCTTGCAGATAAGCCGAGCGGCAAGGATTATGGCTTGACGAAGTAAGGGAAAGTGATATATTTTGATAGTTTGCAGTTACGCTAAAATTACTGCTTTACATTATTGCCGTATAGTCTTGCCCGACTTAATGGTAGCATCTGAGATTCGTATTGATTTCTGCGTCAAGAGGGGACGCGTCTCACGGTGAGGATTATGTGCGGCAGACAATGTCGTGATGCGTGAATGCGCATCACTACCCTATAGAGGTCCGTTTGGAGGAAAGATGAAGCGGTTACGGTCTCTAATCATATTTGGATTTATCGCAAGTATTTTTGGCTTGGTGCCGGCTGTCACGTCGGCCGCAGAAGCGGGCAATCAGGGTTTAGCCTTGGCTGAGAACCCGTCTTGGGGCCCAAAGTTGATTCTGCCGAAGGATTCCTGTTTCCGCATCTGCGCCGGTGACTCGGCTTGTTTTGATGTCGGTGGCTCGGATCCTGACATTGGCGACACGCTGACGCTCAAGCTCCTCCAAGGTCCGATCAGCTACCCGCCGACCAAGTTCGCGCATGAATTCACTACCAGAATCTGCTTCACGCCTTCCGGTTCCGGGTTATATCGATTCGTCTGGCAGTTGACCGATGTCATCGGACATAAGGTGATCGATACGGTCATACTGTCGATCATCTACAATCGCCCACCGATCGCCGATAACGGCTCCTTTAGTCAGGTGATGTGCTATCGGTTCTTCAGTCGGGATTTGCAGGTTGTTGCCGTCGATCCTGACGGAGATCCGCTTACTTATAGTCTTCTCTCCGGACCCGGGACAGTGGGTCTCAATTCAGGAACCATTCACTACACGCCGACCGAGTCGAAAACCTATGATTTTGCCGTTGCGGTCTATGACACCTGCGGCGTCGATACCGCCTTCATCACAGACGCCATTACGCTGAATCGTCCTCCTTATCTTGCGTGGACAGACACCACGATCGGTCTTTGTGATTTCTCGCAGATATGCCTCGACATTGCGGCTTCCGACCCTGAAGGCGGCCCGGTAGCCATCAGCAAATGGACTGGCGGTAGTTTTGATCTGACGGCAACCTCGGATCACACCGCCCGCCTGTGCTTTACTCCCCGCGATGTTGATACGGCCTACTATCAGTTTGAACTGTGCCTGAAGGACAATTGTGAGGGGCAAACGGACGGCGATTCATCCGTTTGTATCGTAGACACGGTACGGGTGAAAGTAATCATCAATCATGCGCCGGTTCTGTATTGCCCGCCGCCGCAGGGCTTCTTTGCCTGCCGCCCGGACACCTTCTGTTTTTCTGTCGAGGCGGTCGATCCCGATTTTGATCCGTTGACATATTCAATTCTGTCCGGCAATGCGACAATCTCCGGCAAGCGCGTGTGTGTCTTCGGCAATGAAATGTTGAAGACCGACGTGGTCGTTCGGGTCGCCGACACCTGCGGTCACGCGGACACCTGCACGGTGCCGGTCGAGATAAAGCCGGGACGCCCGCCGGTCGTGGCGATGCCGGCAACCCATGAGATCGGAATCTGCCGACCGGAACAAGTTTGTTTCACTGCCTATGTCAATGACCCGGATAATGACGTTGCGTCGATTCAGCTAAACTACGGCTCTTACAATCGCGAAACGAATCAGGTCTGTTTCCGGGCGGATACATCAGGGACGTACGTTATCACGATGCTAGTGACCGATTCCTGCGGCGCGACGGCAAGCGGCACGACCCGCGCGACTGTGACAATCAACACGTTGCCGGTAGTGCAGTTTGAGAAATCCGCCGATACGTCGCTTTGTTTTTCGGGTCGTCTCTGCTATAGCCTGCACGTGACTGACGACAATCTTTCGCACGTGATCACGACCCTTGGAGCGTACATAGCCGACAGCGGCAAGGTCTGTTTCACGCCTGACACTTCAGGCACTTACACAGTTATTGCGCGCGCGTATGATGATTGCGAGATGACGGCTGAGGACACCCTGACCGTGGTAGTGCACGTGAATCGCCCGCCGGCAGTAATCGTGGCCGACACGGCGTTGTACTTGTGTCAACCAAAGGAAGTCTGTCTGCGGGTGCAGGTGAGTGACCCGGACCTAAACATCAGAACGGTGACGGTCAACCGGGGCAAGTATGCAAACGGCTCAGTCTGTTTCATTCCATACAGTCAGGGAGTTTACCCGATTATCGTGACGGTAACCGATAGCTGTGGCGCTGTAGCTGTGGATACGGCGATAGTAACAGTGAAGACCGATCAGTCGGTTGTGATTGGTTGCCCCCGGGACACCACAATTTTCCTTTGCCAGTCGGACACGCTCTGCTTCCCGGTGACCGGTGTCCCGGCGGATGCGAAAGTGAAGATAATTGGGACGGCGGCATGGTGGGACCGGGATCAGCAATCGGTCTGTTTCTATTCGGACTGCTGTTTACAGAATATCATCACGGTTGAAGTGACCACCGCGTGCGGGACAGTCCGCCGCTGCACCTTCACCGTAAACGTTCAGACCAATACGCCGCCAATCGTGATCTTGCCGCGCGATACCACTATTGCACAGTGCGAATCGAGCGGCATCTGCCTGCCGGTTGGCATTTCCGACCGCGACGGCAATCTCGTGTCGGTGAATGCCGTTGGCGCCACGTACGATTCACAGCGTCGCACTGTCTGTCTCAATCCGGAAGCAGACGGCGTCTATGCTATCACCGTGACAGCCACTGATGCCTGCGGCGCTCATGCGAGCGATCAGATAACGGTTACGGTATATCGGAATCAGCCTCCCCAGATATCATTCCTGCCTGCCGACACGCTGTATCAGCAATGTACGCCAACGAGCATCTGTCTGCCGCTGCGCGTGTTTGACACGAACCTAAAGAACGTGGCGGTGTCGAACGGAACGTACGACCCGCAAGCGGGCACGGTTTGTTTCCTGCCGCAGGACTCGGGAATCTACTGCATTGTGGCGACCGCTACCGATAGTTGCGGATCGCAAGCCACCGCTGAAATGTGCGTGCACGTGGCTCACGGCACCCGCGTGGCGATTCAGTGCCCTCTCGATATACAACCGGTAGTGTCGTGTAAACCGGAAACGCTGTGCGTGCCGGTGACCATTACCGGACAGTACAATTCTCTCCACCTCAGCTATGGCGAGTATCGCGACGGTAAGGTCTGCTTCGTAGCCGACACGACCGGGGCGTATAGGATAAAGGTGAAGGCTCAGGCTGACTGCAATGCGGATTCGTGTGAGATAAGCCTTCCGGTGCAGATATTGAGGCCGGTGGCGGTCAGTTGCGGCCAGCAGGATACCACCATGCTTCGCTGCAGCGTTGGCGACACCCTCCGATTCCCAGTCACTGTGACCGGAGATAATATTCAGATAGAAGTCCTGCCGCAGGATGCGTACTATGACGGAGGCTTCGTCTATGTGCCAATATCCGGCGAGGGAACCCGCCATATCTCACTGAAGGCAACGAACGCATGCAGCACCGACAGTTGCGGTTTCTCTTTGATTATAGGGTTGAACCGGCCGCCGGTCGTGACCGCCGGTCCTGATACATCATTGGTGATATGTGGCGAGCCGTCCGCAATCAGGCTCCCGTACAAGCTGAGTGACCCGGATAATAACGTCGTAGAGTTGCGGAGTTCGCTGGGCGTAATAAATGATTCCGAAGTGGTGTTCACACCAACGCAGCTCGGCGTGTACACGGTCGTGCTTACGGCCCGCGATGCATGCGGTCTGACCAGCACCGATACGGTTGTCGTGACAATCGAGCAAGGTCCGTCGGTCACAATGGTCTGCCCGCCACCCGTGCAGAACCTGACAATTGCCATACCAGACAGCGTTCATATACCGCTGCAGATAATGCCGAGCAATGCCCAGGTGACAGTCGAACCGGGTGGTCGGTATGATCCGATTGCCGGCGAAGTGATCGTCTTTATCGATCACGAGGCAACATATGACTACAAGGTGAGAGCAACGGCTCAGTGCAGCACCGATAGCTGTATGTTCAGACTTAATATCGGTCGCTACTTCCCGCCGCTGGTTGAGTGCCAAGGGAGCGCGAGCGTCTATAGCTGTCTCACCAAGACAGATACTGTTTGCCTGCCGGTGACAATAAGCGGAACCGACGTGCACATTGAGGTTAAGCCGATCGGTTACTATGATCCGTCCAGGCAATCGGTCTGTGTGCCGATAAGCGAGGCCGGCCAGTTCCGGATTCAAGTCGTCGCGTACAATGAAAAGGAATCGGACACCTGCTATACTGATCTGACCGTGAGCGGCGGACGCCCGCCTATAGTCTCAGCGCCGGATCCGTCGAACATCTTTGTCTGCAGTCCGGCAATGCTCGAGTTCCCTATCCAGTTCAGCGATCCGGATAATGACGTTGTTTCGGTCACGACGAGCTTTGGCGTCCTGATTGATCGGACGCCAACATCGGCTAAAGTCAGGTTCCATGCTGACACCGTGGGATCATACAATTTCGTCATCACAGTGACTGACTCGTGCGGTAATGCCGCGGAAGCGCACACATTGGTTACAGTTCGCATGAACAGTGCCCCAACCGTAGACCTTGGCAATGGCTTCAGCAGGACTCTTTGTAAGGGCAGCTCGATATGCGTGCCGGTGACGGTTGCAGATGTTGACGGCAACCTTGCCGGAATCAGCGCCATCGGCGGGCAGTACAACCCCGACACGAGATCCGTGTGCTTTACGCCGGAGGCGGAAGGAACGTACACGATAGTCGTCGAAGCGACTGACAGTTGCGAAGCGGTTGATACCGATACGGTACAAGTCGACGTTCGTTTCAAACACGGGCCGGCAATTGCAGGTTTCCACGATTCATTGCTGTACATTTGCCAGCCTCGCTCGGTGTGCCTGCCGGTTCAGATCAGCGATCCCGAGAACGATATTGCGTCGATTCGTGTGAATCGGGGCACGTATGCGAACGGCGGGATTTGCTTCATACCGTATTCGCAAGGTCAGTATTCGATAATCGTCACCGTGACCGACAGTTGCGGCAATGAAGCTGTGGATACGGCTACGGTGACTGTTCAGACCGATCAGCAGGTCGTGATCGGGTTTCCGAGAGACACATCGGTCTTCCTCTGTCAGCCGGAAACCCTCTGCTTCCCCGTTGGGGGAGTGCCGAGCGATGCAACCGTCAAGATTAAGGGTACAGCAGCGTGGTGGGATAAGCAGAAACAATCAGTCTGTTTCTTCTCGGACTGCTGTTTACAGAACATAATCACGGTCGAAGTTACGACCGCATGCGGAACCGTGCGACAGGGCGTGTTTACCGTCCGCGTCCAGACCAACTCGAAGCCGATCGCGCTGCTGCCGCGAGATACGACAATCGTGCAGTGCGCTCCGACTCAGATTTGTCTGCCGATCGGTATCAGCGACATCGATAACAATGTCACAAACGTGTCGGTTACTGGGGCGGTGTACAACAGTCAGGCGCGTACAGCCTGTTTCACGTCTAACGGCGAAGGGACGTATCATATTTCGGTAACGGTTACCGACGCTTGCGGCGCAGTCGGAACCGATCAGATTACGGTAATCGTTCGTCAGAACACAAAACCGACCATAACCTATGTGCCGATTGACACGGCCATTTACCAATGCCGGTTTACTGAGATATGCTTGCCGGCCACGGTGAGCGATCCGGACGGCAACATAGTGAGCGTGATCGCAATCGGCGGGACATACAATGCCCAGACCGGCAAAGTCTGCTTCACGCCAACCGATACTGGTCTGAATTGCATGTCATTGGTCGCCACCGATGCTTGCGGCCTGCGGGATTCGGTGAGAATTTGCGTCACGATAAAGGCCGGCGGCACAGCGGACATTCAGTGTCCTGCCGGGCCGATTGCCAAAGTTGATCTCTGTGCACCGGGGCAAGTTTGTGTGCCGTTGCCGGTGACCGGTAGCCGCTACGCGGTTTCCTCTAGTTTCGGGACATGGTCATTCGATCAACTCTGCTTCCGGGCCGATACGACCGGTACGTACGTGATAAAGGTTGTCGCTACGGCGCAATGCCAGAGTGATACCTGCGTCGTGACAGTGCCGGTTGAAATACTCCCTTTGCCGGAAATCGTGTGTCCCGGAAATCAGACGGTCTCAGTCTGCGGTCCTGATACAATGTGTTACAACTTTACCAAGTCCAAGTCGATTACCAGCGTCAGCGTTGTCGGTGATGGTTTTGTGAATGGCCAGCAGATTTGTGTGCCGATTCTGACCCCCGGCACGAAAGTCATTACGCTGATCGGTTCCGGTGCATGCGGGGCAGACACGTGCTCATTCAGCGTCACGAGCATCTTCAACCAGCCACCGGTGGTGAACGCGCGCGACAGCGCGCTGACAATCTGTACCCTGCCGGAGATCTGCTTGCCGTTCTCCGCGACGGATGCGAACAATAATATCAAGTCGGTTACGACCTCACTGGGACAGGTAAAGGGTGGCACGGTCTGCTACACGCCTTCAGCATTTGGAATTTACAATATCACCATTACTGCGACGGATTCCTGCGATGCCACCGCCAGCCGCACGGTCAAACTTACAGTGACGGAAGGAGCGCGCGCAAACATTCAGTGCCCCGATGGTGAGCAGTTTGCGTCGATCTGCAAACCGGACTCGGTACGCATCATTGTGCCGATCACACCGACCAACGCTCAGGTGACGGTTCTGCCGGCCGGCAGCTACAATCCATCGACCGGTCGGGTTTCGGTCTGGGTTACTCAGAGCGGAACATTCCCGATTACGGTAATTGCGGCCGCCCAGTGCGGCGCCGATACGTGCAAGTTCGACCTACGCGTCGATATGGGGCAGGGACCACAGGTAAGTTGCCCGGGGATGATTGACACTACCATGTGTCTGGTCACGCCCGACACTCTCTGTCTGCCCGTAACCGTCACCGGAACGGGCGTACAGGTAGTCGTGACGCCGAGCGGCTATTACACGGCCGGGTATGCGTGCATACCGGTGAATCAGGCCGGATCATTCTACGTCAAGATTACCGGCACAGGCACGTGCGGAGTTGCGAAGTGCTCGACGCTCGTCAATCTGCGGGCCAACCAGGCTCCAGTGCTGAGCCTGCCGACAGTCGCGCCGATTGAGCGCTGCCCGCAGGATACTAACACGGTTTGTATCACTGATATCATTGCCACCGATGCCGAGAATCCTGTCACGATCACCAAGATATCGGGACTCGGTACACTGACGACAACTAGTCCGGGGCACGCTCAAGTCTGTTTTAGGCCGACAACGATAACGACGCATGAGTTCATAATCGAGGCCACCGACGGCTGCCACGTCGTGCGCGACACACTGGTCGTGCCGTTCATGCAGCGTCCGGATTGCGATGTCTGCGTGAAAGTGACAATCGACGCCGGCGATTGCACGCCGGTCGGCCTGCGCAAGAATGTCGATATTCGAGTGAAGGCCAATACCAAGATTGCCGGATTTGACCTGCTCGTGAAGTATGACCCAACGGCGATTTCATTCCAAACCGCATTTATCGCGGGCTCGGACATTCAGGGCTGGGAGTACTTCACGTACAACTTGAACAACGCCAACTGTGGCGGCTCTTGCCCCGCCGGGTTAGTGCGATTTGTAGGGCTGGCCGACATTAACAACGGATCCAAGCACCCGCCGGATTCGACTCTGCAGCCGGATGGCATTCTGCTGCGGGTCGAATATCAGGTGTCCAACAACCAGAATTTGGGCGGCCAGTTTGTTCCGATCACTTTCGTGTGGTATGACTGCGGTGACAACACGTTTGCCGACCCGAGCGGCAACTTGTTGTATCTCGACAATCGCGTTTTCAACAATGAGAATGCCCTGATATGGGACGAGAACGATGACGTCCATTATCCGGAGTCAGCTCGTCTGCCGAACACCGGCGCGCCGGATGTCTGCATCGATCCACTGGCCAAAACGGTTCCGGTTCGATGTGTGGAGTTCTATAACGGCGGCGTCTGCATCATTCATCCGGATTCGATTGACGACCGGGGTGACATCAACCTGAATAACATTCCGTACGAGGTCGCCGATGCGGTCGTCTTCACCAATTACTTTACACGCGGTTTTACGGCGTTCACTATTAACCTTCAGGGACAGATCGCGGCGACGGACGTCAACGGCGACGGTCTGACGCTTACGGTGGCGGACCTGACGTTGCTGATTCGTGTCATCATTGGTGATGCTACGCCGATGCCGAAGACCACTCCGTACGCCGAAAGGCTGATTGTGTCGACGAGACAAGCGGAGGGCAAACTCACCTTTGCGACGGACGCCGTAGGGAGCATCGGAGCGGCATGGCTGATGTGCGACGTCGAACCGGACATGCAGTTGGGTGAGCCGAGACTGCTTGACGCAGCTCAGGGGATGGATCTCAAGTACTCAATGGAGAACGGCCAGCTGCGGATGTTGGTGTACAACATTGGCCGGAATCGGATCGAGTCCGGCGCGCATGACATTATCGAGATTCCGTACGCGGGTGATGCGCACCTGAAGGTGCGGAAGATCGATGCCTGCGACTATGAGGGTCGCCCGTATGTAGCGGCGGCCAAGCTGTCGGTACCGACTGACTTCGTGCTCAATCAGAACTATCCTAACCCGTTCAATCCGGATACCAAGATCAGCTTCGGGTTGCCGGTCGCCGCCGACTGGACGCTGAGGATATTCAATCTGTCCGGCGCGCTGGTTCGCGAGTACACCGGCAGCAGTGATGCCGGAGCGGTCGAAATTACCTGGAATGGCTTGAACCAGCGGGGGATGTCGACGGCATCAGGCGTGTATTTCTACCGCCTTGAGGCCGGCCGCTTCAGCGCAACGAAGAAGATGGTTCTGCTAAAGTAACAACAACCCCTTCTATCTTTCCTCAGAGCGCGCCCTGTTCTACCAGCAGGGCGTTCTCATTTGTGGTAGGCAGTGCCGTGAATGATCGTGTAGGCTCGGTACAGTTGCTCCATGAGGATAACGCGCGCCAGCTGGTGCGAGAATGTCAGGGGGGAGAGGGAGTAGACGGTGTCGGCTTCAGATAATATGCGCTGGGCAAGTCCATGAGATCCGCCGATCACGAATGTCACATGGCCCGAGGACGTCATCTCGAGCCTCCTGATCGCCTCGGCGAAGCCAGCCGAGTCCAGACGCCGGCCTTTGTCGCTCAGAGCAATCGTCTTTCCTTTGCCCAGTTCTCTTGTGATTCTCTCAGCCTCACGTTCCATAATCTGCGATGCGGGAAGGGAAGAGGATCCTTTGGGCAGGGAGAGAAACTTCGTCTCGAGGTTTGCCCAGCGACTAAGGAGTTTGGTGTAATGATTGCAGGCTTCAGCGATCCAGCGGTCCTTAGGTTCGCCGACAGCGATGACGCGTATCTTAAGCATGGGGAACCAGTTTGACCAACAACTTGCGAGTGCGGGGGCCGTCAAATTCGCAGAAGAAGATAGCCTGCCAACGACCGAGTACCAGCAGGCGTTTCTCGAACATGACCTGCAGCGAAAACCCCAACAAAGAGGCCTTGATGTGGGCGTCGGAATTCCCCTCGCTGTGGGCATACCGGTCCGACTGAGGGAATTCCTCTCTAAGCGCGGCGAGTAGATCGGTCTTTACGTCGGGGTCGGCATTCTCATTGATAGTGATTCCGGCCGTTGTGTGCGGGACAAAGCAGACGACAACGCCTGAGTCCGAGGGAGACCGATCGACGATTTGCTGTACCGAAGCAGTGACGTCAATCATCTGGTCGCGAATTCGTGTTTGTACTGTGATCTCGTGAATCATGAGAATAGTGCCTCGGCAAACTTGCGCGAATCGAATCTTTGCAGGTCATCGATTCCCTCGCCCAAACCGATGAAATCAACCGGCACGCCCAATTCTTCGGCGATAGCGATGATTATGCCGCCTTTGGCCGTGCCGTCGAGTTTCGTTATGATCAAGCCGTCGCAGCCGACCGCGTCGGTGAATACTTTAACCTGAGAAAGAGCATTCTGTCCGGTAGTGCCATCGAGGATTAGTTTGCTGCAGACAGGAGAATCAGGGACGGCCTTCAGAATGACGCGTTTGATCTTTTGAAGCTCGTCCATGAATTGCCCTTTGGTGTGCAAGCGACCGGCCGTGTCAATCAAGAGCAGGTCAACGCCGCGTGCCCGGGAGGCTGAGGCGGCATCGAACGCCACTGCGGCCGGATCGGCATCCTGCTGGGTCTTAATGATATCCACGCCGCTTCGTTGCGCCCAAATGCTAACCTGCTCAATGGCGGCAGCCCGGAACGTGTCGCAGGCGCCGATTACAACTTTCTTCCCCTGTCCCGCGAAATAGGTGGCGAGTTTTCCGATAGTCGTAGTCTTGCCGACCCCATTGACGCCGACAATCAGCCAGACTACCGGCTTGGCCGGACTTGCGGGAAACAACTCGGCATCCTCTTTTGACAAGATCGCGGCGATTTCCTCCTTCAGGAGGGCAATGATCTCGTCTCCTTCGGTCAGATTTCGCTGGCGGGATTTCACTTTGATAGCTTCAATGAGCCGGGCCGTGGCCTTGACGCCGACATCGGCTTCAATCAGTATTTGTTCGATCTCGTCGATGAGAGCGTCATCAATTGTGCGACGGGATACAACTTGGCTGATCTTGCCGAAGATGTTGTCTTTGGTCTTGGCCAGCGACTCTTTGAGCTTCTGGAACGGATTGAACATCTGCCCGGACGATCAGTTCTCGTTCTCTTCGGGTACCGTGATACCGGAACTCAACCGCTCCTGAATCGCCGCCGGCAATGCTTCATTTGCTGCTGTGTCAGCAGGCTCGTCGGAATCGATTAGGATGTCTACGCTGTTTTCCCCGTCGTCTTCACTAAACTTGACGGCGACCAGCTTTGATACACCCGGCTGCTCCATCGTGATACCGTAAAGGTTGTCAGCCGCTTCCATCGTGATCTTGTTATGCGTAATCGTAATGAACTGGGTCTGGCCGGAGAATTTCTTGATGATCCTGAGAAACCGGTGACAGTTGGCGTCATCGAGTGGGGCATCGATTTCATCAAGAATGCAGAACGGCGACGGTTTGACGAGATAGAGAGCGAACAGCAGCGAAATGGCGGTCAGCGCTCTCTCGCCTCCGGACATCATCGTGATGGACAACAGCTTCTTGCCACGCGGACGTGCCGAGATTTCGATGTTGGATTCGAGGGGATCGTTCGGGTCTTCAAGCAGGATGTCCGCTTCGCCGCCGCTGAACAACTCCTGAAACAGGTTCTGGAAATTCGTCCGCGCCTTATCGAACGTCTCCATGAACAGCTGCCGGGCGGTCTGGTTAATCTTCGTAATCGTGGTCTGAAGGTCATCGCGCGCTGCCATCAGATCAGTCAACTGTTCGTTGAGGAATTTCTCGCGCTCGGAAGCTGTGCGGTATTCTTCAAGCGCCAGCAAGTTTACGGCGCCGAACTTGCGCAGCAGATCCTTCTGTTCGTGCAAATACTCGCGCGAGCGATCCGGTTGCATGTCTGGTTCGGGGCAAATAACGTCAACCGTGCCAATTTCGACCTGATACTCCTCCCGCGCCTTCTCGGTAATCGTGGTGGCTTCCGAATCGACTGTATTCAGACGAATTTCAAGCGCGTGCATCTGCTCGTTAACCGCCTCGCGCGCTTCCCGTAGTTCTTTGATCTGTTTTTCTCTAGTGGAATTGCGAGCCATTGCTTCAGCCTGCCGACCGCGCTCTGATTCCTGCATTCTCTGCAGTTCTTCACGTCGCTCAAAGGCTTGCTTCAACTCGATCTCCAATGCGTTGGTCCGGTCAATCGCAGCAGCGATATCTTCCTGCGCCCGCGCGTTTTCAATCGTCTTGTCACCAACGGTGCGCTGAATGTCGGCTGCAATCTCACGCAGGTGTCCCATGCGACTCTGTGTCTGCTCGACCCGGCTGCGCGCCTCCACTGCCGCTACCTGCAGCTTGGCCACTCTATCCAGTGAATCAGCAACCGCTTTCTCATAGTCATCAAGTCGGACGACGGTCTGACTCATGGCGCTTACGATCTGCGTCTTGAGCAGCGCCAACTGATCGAAATCAAGGCCAAGCGTGCACTGGCGGCTCCGAAGCGATTCGGCCCGTCCGCGAAGCAATGTTCGCTCACGTTCCCAACGGTCAATTTCGCTTGCCAGAGTGCGGCGCTGGAATTCAAGTTCGCCCAGACCTCTCTGAGCAGACTCGATCTCTTCATTAGTTTGATCAAGCGATGCCGCGAGCGCACTGGAGTCAGCGCGAAGCCGGGCCAGTTCGGCGGCACCATGGTTTTTCTTTTCCCTCGTACTCTGGAGTTTCTCGGAGAACTCCCGGATGAGATTCTCCTGCTCCAGCACTTTCTCTCGACGTCGAAACAGCGGGAATCTGTCGTCCGAGCCGCCCACTATCACGTTCTTCGAGTACAGGACGCCGTCGGTGGAAACGGCGCTGAAACCGTAGGGGAGATGCTGCAGGATCTCATCCGGATTAGTTCCAGCCTTGAACACGGCGACACGGGAGAGGACTGCCTCCATGAGTGGTCTGAGTTCTGGTTCGGTCGAGACAAATGACTCCAGCCAGCCCACAAATCCCGCAGCGGTCAACTCGGGACGCCGCACTACCGGATTGAGCACGCCGGCATCGGGGACCAGAATGCCGACCCTGCCCTTATTTTCGCTCTTAAGGTACTTGATGACATCCTCGGCTGTGGGGCGGTCGCTGCAGATCATGAATCCGGCGAGACTGCCGAGAGCCGATTCCAGCGCCATTTCAAGTCCTTCGACCGGTACCAGCTTTTCGGCGACGGTGCCGACGATTCCCGGCCACCGCTCTCGCAAGGACATGGCGGCAACAAGGCCGGACTCGTGACCTTCGTAATGAAGCATCATGTCATTGAGAAGATTCCGACGCGCCTCGCAGGCTTCGATGGCTGCGGCGAGATTGGCGATTTCGAGCCCAAGTTCCTCGCTGCGTTCGATCAGGCTTTCCATTTCCATGTTGAGCGCGGTTTGGTGTCGTTCCGTATCTGTCTTTCTCGTCTGCAACAAAGCGAGGTTTTGTTGAGCAGCTTCGTGTGCCGCAATAGCCGCTTGTTGTTGCGGGACACTCTCGGCCAAATGCCGATCCAGATCTGCAATCTGAGCGCTCAATTCCGTTTCTTGTTCGCGCAGATTGCTCTCCTCGGTCTTGCCGGAAGACAGTCGGGTTTCGATGTCAATCAGCTTGCGGTTCTCAGTTTCTCGTACTGACCGAGCTTCAAGAAGCCGGGAGTCTGCGTCAGCTTGGGTTCGTTCCGCTTCCTGCGCATCATTTAAAGACTGCTCGTGAACTGCCTGCAGCGAGGCTAGATCGCGAGCCGTGTCAAGCAACTGGGCATCAAGAGACGCCAACCGGGTCGAGAGTGCCGTCACGTCAGAGCTGTTCCGCTCAATGAGGTTTGCCGCCGAAATCCTCTTCTCCTTGAGAATCGAAATCTGCTGCTCGCCGCGGTGCGTGTCTTCGGTTGCATCGAGAATCTGCTCGCTGAGCTGACTCAATTGGTGCTCAATGCCGAGCAATTCACCGCGCTCCACTTCCAGGTGCAGCACGGCTTGATCCAATTCGATCGTCCGGGCGAGCTTTGCTTCGGTCAGGGCGTCAAGTTCCGCTCTCAGCCGGCGCTTTTCAAATTCCAGTTCGCGATAGCGGGAAGAACTGAGATACAAGTCCCACTGCCTGAGGTTATCGGCTATCTTCTGGTATCGTTCCGCCTTCTTATGCTGGCGGAACAGCGAATTGACCTGCGTCTTAACTTCCGCATGAATATCTTTGAGGCGGAGAAAATCACTCTCGGTCGCTTCCAGCTTTCGCAGGGCGGCTTTCTTACGCTGCTTGTACTTGGTAATACCGGCGGCTTCCTCGAACAGGAATCGGCGCTCTTCCGCCTTGTCCGAGATTACCGAGTCAATCATATCCTGTTGAATGACCGAATAGGAGTGGGCACCCATACCGGTGTCCGTAAAGAGATCGGAAATGTCCTTGAGACGACAGGGGATCTTGTTGAGCAGATATTCGGACTCGCCGCTGCGGAACAGCCGGCGGGAAACCTGAACTTCGGTGTACTCGGTAGGGAGAACGCCGCGGTCGTTGACAACGGTCAGCGTTACCTCGGCCATACCAAGCGGCTTGAGATCGCGGGTGCCGTTGAAGATCACTTCTTCCATTTTGCCGCCGCGCAGCAGCGTGGGCCGCTGCTCACCGAGTACCCAGCGAAGCGCATCGAGCACATTGGTCTTGCCGCAGCCGTTCGGACCGACGATAGCCGTGACGCCGTTGGAAAAACGCACCGTCGTCTTATTGGCGAAGGATTTGAATCCCAGAATATCCAGTCTTTGTAAGTACACTATGCCTCCTGCGCTTCTTCGGCCGGATCAATTTCCGTCAGTGGGGTGCGTCGGTTCATGAGATTCCCCAGCGTTTCCAACATCGATCGATAAATGTTCCGTTCGTCGCGCAAGTACTTCGTCTTAATTTCAAGATTGTAAAACGGCTTACCGAGGTGGTTGCCGCGACCGACCCGAATTGCCCTGGGCGTGTTCAGCAAAACGGTGGCCGTGAACATCGACTCCTCCAGATTCATATCGAGCACCATATCAAAATTGTATCCCTGGAGAGTGGCAAGAAAAGTCCGTTTAGGAAGGCCGGACCAGCCCAATTGATCCATCGAGGGCGTGATAATCTGAAATCCTTTGCGCGGGTATATGTCGGTGACCTGAATGCCGGGCATAGCCAAAAGTGTAATGTCGGATTGCCGGAACAGCGTGGTGATAGTCGGCAGGAATTGCTTTACGAGTGTCAATTCACGCAGCCCGCCCGGAAGACAGACCAGAATATGCTTGGTCTTGAGCAGGTCCGAAGGGATGTTGAACGAAATCAACTCCGCCTTACGTTTGAGACGGGCCATTTGAAGATTGGCCATCCAGTGTTTGACGCCCATGGCTAGCGCCTGCCCCCGGTCGATTTGCGATTTGTATCCGGCGGTGAAATTGCCTTGGTCGAACTATCGCGCGCCTGTCTTTGCACGGGAGTCGCGCTGGAGTCAGCTTCCTGGACCGGCTCGCTCATGTAATCGCTGGCGGTGTCAAGTCCGGCCGAATCGGTCGACACCCGCTTAATGAAGAGAGACATATTGTCCGCAGTTACTTCCACATTTTGCACGGTGCCCTTTTCGGGGTCACTGAAATCCACGGCAATGCCGTTCAATTTCATGTCCACCGAAAGGGGAGAGACTACCGATACCGTCAACTTCTCCTGTGCACCGATTACATATTCACGCCAGGGTTTGAGGTTGTAGTGCAAAGCGGTGTCGCCATCGGCTATCACGGTCGCCCAGGTGCGATCGCGGGCCACCAATTCAAGCGTGAGCGTTGCTGCTTCTTTGCTTCCGGCTACCACCCGATAGGCGCCAGCGTCAGGCTCGGTGCCTTCGTCCGTGCTGTCGCTCAGGTTCTGTTCGGACTGCGCGTCGCCGATTCGAAAAAAGCCGAACTTGCCGCTTCGGGGACCGAAGAGAACAAACGCCAGCCCGATCACGACCACAGCCATGCCCGCAAGAATAGCGTACGACTTAAGGCCATTTCGCAGGGGATGCCTGCGTGCCGGTTCGGATAGTATCTCGGTGGACACAGGCTTCGTCTCGACCGGCGCTGCTTCCTGGTGGGGTTCCCCGGTATCATCTACATGATTGGCTGCATCCGGCGCCTGCCCCAGTTCCTCTTTAATCGCTTCAATAGTTCGCTCATAGTCGATTCCGAGCGCTTCGGCATAGGATCGCGCGAACATCTTGAAGTATAGTTCACCCGGGAGGGCCGACGGATTCCCCTCCTCTATTGCCTCCAGATTGGTCTCCGAGATCTTCAACTGTTGCGAGAGGTCTTCAATCGACAGACCGCGTCGCTCCCGTTCCAACTTTAGTGCGTAGCCGAGTTTCTTCTGAACTTCACCCATATTCACACAAGAAGTATAGTTGACTGCCTCAACAATGCAGAACATCCCCGGCCAAGCGATCCAACAATGATCGGGGAAGCCCCACGACAGTATCAAGATTCCCCTCTATTCTGTCAACCAAAAAAGACCCCATGCCCTGTATGCCGTAGGCACCGGCTTTGTCCATAGGTTCACCGCTCAGGATGTAGTCGCTAATCTGCCGAGGCGTCACGTCGTGGAAATATACGGTCGTCAGTTCGTAACCGGATGTCAGCAGTCCGGTCTGGCCGGCCAACGCCAGCGCCGAGCATACTACATGATGCTTTCCGGATAACTCCGACAGAAGTCGATGAGCGTCGTCTCGATCCGTCGGCTTCTGCAAAACCTGATCTCCCAGCACGACAATCGTGTCACACCCCAGAACAATGTCATTTGCCTCGCAGCCGACGGCGATTTCGAGCGCCTTTTCTTCAGCCAGCCGAACGGCATATTCGTAGGGCGGCTCCCCAGGGCACGGGTTCTCCTCGATATCCGGTATTCGCTGTACAAAGTTGATACCGATTGCACTCAGCAATTCGACCCGCCGCGGTGAACGGGAACCAAGTACCAATCGAAAACGGGAAGCGAGGCGGATCAGATTAGGGTAGGTCATGGTCAAGTATGATAGTGACAGGCCCGTAGTTAGAAAGCCGGACATCCATCTTGGCGCCAAAAACGCCGGTTTGCGTGACCAGTCCGCTTTGCTTAACGCGTTCAACAAAGCAGTCGTAGAGTCGCTCTGCTTCAATTGGCTCCATCGCCTCAGTGAATGCCGGTCGTCGTCCTTTGCGCGTGTCGGCGTAGAGCGTGAACTGGGACACAATCATGATCTCTGCATGCACGTCACGACCAGATAGATTCATCTTATGCTCTGCATCTTCAAATATCCGCAGATTCACAACCTTGTCCGCCAGATACGCACACGATTTCTCAGTATCCCCTTGCTTAGTGCCGAAGAGGACAAGCAGCCCGGCCTTTGTGCTACCGTGCAACTGCCCGTCGATCCACACCTCGACGCCGTTTGTCCGCTGAACCACTAATCTCATGTATGTCCTGTCGTTGCGACGCGCAATATAGTCCCGTTGACGGCAAAGACAACGGCTAAGTAGCGGAGTCAGAGAAAGGACTTGCTCGGCCTTACGACTCCCCGTTACCTTCCAAGCACCATGGACCCACTGAGCCTATCGATAGGTATCGATGTCGGTTCCGTCGCGGTCAAGGTCGTGCTTCTCCGCGACGGTATCATAGCCGAAAAGACATATTGCCGGTTCACGGAAGGCCCCTTCGAGACCCTTCGTGATCTGATGGCCGGGCCGTTTGCCGATCTGACCGGGAAAAGTTTCACTCTGGGGCTAACCGGTATTGGCGCCAAGACCGCACATGGCATTATTGGCGGCCGGGTATGCGGTGAGGTGGCGGCACTAGCTACGGCTAACTTCCATGTATTTCCCTCTATCCGAACGGTAATTGAGATGGGCGGGGAAGACTCCAAATTGCTGATTCTCGATTCGGCCAATCGCACGGTGATTGACTTTGCAATGAATGCGCAATGTGCAGCCGGCACCGGGTCGTTTCTGGATCAGCAAGCATCCCGACTGAATTTGTCGATCGAAAAGGAGTTCGGCGAGCTGGCACTCAGGTCGACTCATCCGCCGAGAATCGCGGGGCGTTGCTCGGTGTTCGCCAAATCGGACATGATTCACCTCCAGCAGATTGCCACACCGGATTATGATATTGTGGCAGGACTCTGCTTTGCGGTCGCACGGAATTTCAAGAGTGCGATCGCTCGAGGAAAACGGTTTGATCCGCCGATCGCGTTTGAAGGGGGCGTGGCAGCCAACCCCGGAATGGTACGGGCGTTCACCGAGATTCTCGGGATGTCCGAGGGCGACCTGATTGTCCCGGAGCATTTCAATGTTATGGGGGCGCTGGGTGCGGCGATTCTGGCGAAAGAATCGCAATCAATCGTGAAGGCCTTCGATCCAACCCGCGTCGATGCATACCTCAAGTACCGAAAAACTGCGGAGTCAAGCAGAGAGGCGCTGACGTTCGATTTCCCGAACTCCAAATTCTACGACGTTACGACTCGACCTTCGCCGCAGGATATCGATCAGACCGAAGTGTTTCTTGGCGTCGATGTCGGCTCGCTGTCCACCAATGTCGTATTGATTGATCGGAATCAGCGGGTAATCGCGCGACGGTACTTGATGACCGAAGGGCGTCCAATAGAGGCAGTCAGAAGAGGCTTGGCCGAAATTGGGCAGGAAGTCGGCAACAAGGTTCAGGTCATTGCGGCCGGGACAACCGGTTCGGGAAGATATCTGACAGCCGACTATATCGGCGCCGACATTGTCAGAAATGAGATTACCGCACAGGCCACGGCAGCGGTCAATATTGATCCGGAGGTCGATACCATATTCGAGATAGGCGGCCAGGATTCAAAGTACATCTCTCTTGAAAACCGAGCGGTGGTCGATTTTGAGATGAACAAGGCCTGTGCGGCAGGGACCGGTTCATTTCTCCAGGAGCAAGCAGAGAAGCTCAGCATCAATATTGAGCGTGAATTCGGCGAAAAGGCACTGGCGGCAACATGCCCGGTGGGGTGTGGTGAACGGTGTACGGTTTTCATGGAGTCCGATCTTGTCGCGCATCAGCGCTCAGGAGCGAAGAAAGAGGATCTGATTGCCGGGCTCGCATATTCAATTGCAAGCAACTATCTCACAAAGGTAGTTGGGGACAGGAAGATAGGTGACAACATCTTCTTCCAAGGGGGCGTGGCGTGGAATAGGGGCGTGGTAGCGGCGTTTGAGAAGCTCATTGGCAAGAAAGTCACCGTGCCGCCGCATCATGATGTAACCGGCGCGATAGGGGCGGCCATTCTCGCGATAGAGAAAGAGCACGAGGAGGGTTTCAGGACGACATTTAAGGGGTTCGACGTTTACAAGCGTAAATACAACCTCTCCAGTTTTCCGTGCCATGACTGTTCCAATCAATGCGAAATCCACAGAGTGGAAATCGAAGGGGACAGCACACTGTACTATGGCGCCCGGTGCGAGAAGTTTGAAGTTGATAGTCAGGTTGAAAAGAAGCTACCGCCTGATTACTTCGGTTCTCGTCAAAGACTATTGCACCAGAGATATGTCGAATTCCCCAAACCAGGCGGTGTGCGTGGACGAATTGGAATTCCTCGCGTGCTGCATTTCTTCGATTATTTTCCGTTCTGGCGTGCATTTTTTGAATCTCTCGATTTTCAAGTGGTTTTGTCGGATGTGACAAGCCAGCGGACAGTGGAGAGAGCACTCGAGCTGTTCACTGCAGAGACTTGCTACCCAATCAAGTTAGTGTACGGGCACATTGCGAATCTGCTCGATAAGCGGTTAGATATCATCTTCTTACCGTCATTAATTAAAGTGACAGGTGAAATTGGCGTCGGTGACAAGGAAGCGTACGTCTGTCCGTATGTGCAGAATGCCGGCTCGTCGATTGCAGCTCGATTCGATTTCGCCTCTGCCGGTATCAAGCTTGTGTCGACACCTATCAATTTTAGCGAAGATGCTGAGAAGCTACACCGCTCGCTGCGAGAGATGGCCGTGCGGCTGAATCTCACTGACCGACAGTTGAAACGGGGTATCCGGCACGGACTCGGGGCATTCCGAGATTTCCGGAAGGCTCAGTTGACGGAGGGCGAACGCGCTCTGGATGACCTCGGCCCACATGAAAAGGCCATTGTGATCATAAGTCGGCCGTACAATGGCTTTGATCGGCGGCTGTCGCTTGAAATTCCGGAAAAGATCCGCCACCTCGGGCTCAAAGTCATACCTCTGGATTTTCTTCCAATTCATGATGGCGATGGAAACCACAGGGACATGTACTGGCGCTATGGGCGCCGCATTTTGCAGGCAGCCGACTACATCCGTAAGCACCCGAATCTATTCGCAGTATATATGACCTCCTTTGGATGCGGCCCCGACTCTTTCATACTGCACTTCTTCAGGAAAGCAATGGCCGGCAAGCCGCATCTTCAGTTGGAGATCGATGAACATTCGGCCGACGCCGGCCTGATCACTCGCTGCGAGGCGTTTGTCGATTCTCTCAGGTTTTATGAATTTCGCCCCCCAGCCTCGGGATTCACGGTTGCAGTCGACGCTTACCGCCCGTTTGAGCGAAAGATATATATCCCGAATATGTGTGACCACGCCTATGCCATGCAGGCGGCATTTGAGCGACACGGTCTGAATGCGGAAGTGATGGCTGAACCGGATGAGGCTACGCTGGAATGCGGGAAGAAGTTCACGTCGGGCAAGGAGTGCTTCCCCTGTATTGTCACTACCGGTGACATGGTGAAAAAGATCAAGAGTGCGGATTTCGACCGGTCGAGAGGCGTCTTCTTCATGCCGGGGGCCGACGGACCCTGTCGATTTGGGCTGTACAGTCAGTTTCATCGTCTGGTACTCGACGATCTGGGATATCGGGACGTACCAATCTATTCCCCGAACTCGCGGGACGGTTATGCCCGGTTCGGACTGGAAGGGACCTCCTTCCGTTCGCTGGCGTGGCGGGCAATGGTGTTTGTCGACTGCCTTCAAAAGGCGCTTCACTGCAGCCGACCGTATGAGTGCGCGCGCGGAGAATCGGAGAAGCTCTATACCCGATACCTGGAGCAGATGCGTCTTGCGGTTCTCAATGATGAATCGCTCTCTGATCTCGCCGCTCTTGCCGGACGAGAGTTTGCCTCGATTGCCAGACACGATCGCAAATTGCCGTTGGTTGGCGTCGTGGGAGAAATCTATCTTCGGAACAACCGGTTCTCAAACAACCATCTCATAACAAAACTTGAGAAGCTCGGACTGGAAGTACGGCTGGCTACTTTCTCCGAATGGCCGCTATACACGTCATGGACTTTCCGCCGCGACTCTTGGGCAAACCGGCACTTTAGAAGCTGGTTCACCGCACACCTGCAGATTCTCGTGCAGCAGCGTCAGGAGCACCATATATTCCGTGCATTCGCAGCGCATTTCCCGATAGCTCATGATGAGCCGGTTAGCTCCGTTCTCCAAAGGGCGTCGGCATACTTGCCATTGGAAGTCAAGGGGGAGGCGATTCTCTCAGTCGGGAAAGCGATAGAGATGGCGCGATCCGGAGCCGGCGGAATCGTGAATGCCATGCCGTTCAACTGTATGCCCGGCACAGTAGTATCATCGCTGTCGCGAAAGGTGTCCGACGATCTGGGACGAGTTCCCTGGCTGAATATCTCATATGAAGGGCTTCAGGATACGGCCGAAGATACGCGTCTGGAGGCCTTTGCAGACCAGGTTAAGTCGTTTCATCGCCTCTCCCATGAAGGCCGCATCGATCACCGCGACATTCACTTGGAGCAGGCGTAGGGCGGCACCCGCCTTCGGTAAAGAATAGCAAGATTCAGATTTGATTTTCCTCCGGCGCTACCATATATATGTTTGGTTCAGGCGCTTACCCGATGCTTGTCGAGTTGTGGAACTGGTTGACGTCTGGATTGTTAGAAGACGGTAAGATGAGTCAATCGTATATGGAGGAATATTCGTGAGCAAACCTGTTGATATCACTGACGCTACCTTTGAGACGGAGGTGCTGCAATCCGATCGACCGGTCGTGGTCGACTTCTGGGCCACATGGTGTGGACCGTGCAAGATGATTGCCCCGATCCTGGAGGAAGTAGCGCGGGATATGGGGGACAAAATCAAGATCGCCAAGCTGGATGTAGACAATAATAACAAGACTTCCGGCAAGTACAACATCATGTCGATTCCGTCGCTGCTGTTTTTTAAGAATGGTCTGGTAATAGATCAAGTGATCGGCGCCATCTCCAAGGCCCAGTTGCTGGTTCGGATCGAAAAGGCACTATCATAAAGACGATCCAGCCGACTCCGGCAGTGTCGGGAGTGGCCTCTTGTGTGGGCGGAGAGATCGAAGTTGGAAGCAATGGCTCGGAGCGTGGATCCGGGCCGTTTCAGTTGGAATATGGTCTGATAGGGGACCACCGTGACTTGGACTGATCTGTTTGGCTTGGCCGCTTTGGTCGTCATTTGGTGGCTTGTGTCCGCCAAACTCTTGCCCCGGCTGGGCGTACCAACGTGAACGAGCCAGACATGCCGTTCTCCGGAGGAGGACAACCATGGGTCTGCAACTTCCCCCGTCGACGATTCCGTCGGCAAGGAATGACAACGGCATGCCGGTCATTGGTCCAGGTGGTGTAAAAAGAGTCGGCGTTTGACCGATAATGAGTCAGACATGAGGCAATACAACGACAGCGGATATGCCGAGTCGACACCGAGCCTTGGGCCGGGACGACCTGCGCCATTCATCAAGGCGATCCTGATATCCAATATCTTGATCTTTGTCGCGCAGTATTTGTATCCACGGTTGACTGAGTTGTTCGGTCTGACCCCTGCCCTTTTTCTCGGTCAATTTCCCCAGTATTTCTATCAGGTTGTCACCTATATGCTGCTGCACGGCGGGTTCTGGCACCTGTTCTTCAACATGTTTACGCTCTGGATGTTCGGGACCGAGATCGAGTACACCTGGGGAACCCGATCCTTCGGCAAATTCTATGTGCTATGCGGCCTTGCCGGTGCTGCGCTCACGTTGGCGGTCTTCCCGACGCAGTACGTGATCACGATCGGTGCCTCGGCGGCTATCTACGGCGTCATGGTTGCGTACTGGCTCATGTTTCCCCAGCGCTATCTGTATATTTACTTCCTGTTTCCAGTTAAAGTGAAGTGGGCGATTCCGGCCTTCATGGTTCTCGGATTTTTCTTCGGAGGGGCGCAGGTTGCTCACATGGCACATCTGGGTGGGGCACTTTGTGGGCTGGCTTATATCAAGCTCGACTGGCGATGGACACGAATAGGGCGAAAGCTAAAAACCTTGCGTTACCGGCGGCAAGAAGCTAAACTGGAAAAAAAGAGGCTCGAGGCGCAAGAGATTATGAAGCGGGTTGACTCAGTTCTGGACAAGATAAACGAAGTTGGACTCGAGAACCTGAGCCGAGCTGACCGGAAGTTTCTCGAAGAGGCCTCGGTTCAACTGGGCGGCAACAAGAAAGAACGGGAGAGCAGCCGATAGTCATGCGTAAGCGCGTGCTTATAGTTGAGGGGGCCGACGCGGTTCGGGGGGTGGCGGAGTCGGTGCTTCGTCAGAATGGGTATGAGGTTATTGCGGTTTCCTCAGGCGAGAAGGCGAAAGAGGTCCTTCAGTACGCTCGACCGGATCTGATTGTGCTCGGCGCCGACCTTAAAGCTGCGGACCATACGCCGTTTTACGATACGCTTCGCGACGACGCCAAGACTTCCTCCATTCCTTTGGTACTGTTTGAGCCGATCGAGCCGATGGATTTGCCGTTCCCGCCGGAAGTAATCGTTTCAAGACCAGTCGACCCGCGCGATTTCCTGCAGAAAGTAAAGACGTTTTCCGGTTTCGGCGAGACGAAACCGACGCGCGCGACCCAGGCTGGTTCGGCTTCCATTGATGATGAATTCCTTGATGCCGCTCTTGGTCTGGACCATCTCGATGTCACGAATTCAGAAATACTGAACCAAACATCCACCGGGATAAAAGTGTCGACGCCGACAACGATTAACCGATCGACACAGATCGGACATGATGACCAGGAGCAAGCGGATCACAACGATTCGCATCGAGTCGAGACGCTGATGATCAACGAAGACCAGACGGACATCATGCGAAAGTCCGGGAAAGTCGCGGCTAATCAGAATCAGAAGCCGCCCACCGGCGCCAGCAAGCTTGAGATAATGTCCGATCAATACGGTCTAACCGACCCTGAAGCATTCAAAGTACAGCGCCAGGAGCAGCAGCACGACTACGATTGGTTCGTTAACTCCATGAGGGATGAGTCTACCGGGCAGAATTCAACTCCGCCTTCGCCGCCGCCTTCGGCAAAGGCCCCGGAGTCACAAAAACTGAGTTTTGCTACGACATCGTCGATGCTCGACCCGCGCACCCCGGGGCCTGCGTCAAAGGTCGAGAGTAAGTCGGTGTCCGAGCCGGCGCCCAGTCGAGGTGCTGATGTCGAGAAATTCATCGATGAGTTTAGACGAGAGATCGAGGTCCTGAAGTCTGCCGAGCCGGAGTCCGGACTGGTCAACGCCGCTTCCGCCTCGCCGACATCTCCGGGGCAGGGTTTAGCTTGGGAAGAGACGTTGGAAAATGTGACGCCGCAACAAGTAGCAGTGTTCAGTCGAGAACTGGCCAAGGAGTTGGGGGAGCGAATTGCGGACAAGATCGTGTCCAAAATAGATCCCGATAAGCTGCTTCAGTTAATCAAAGGCGAAATAATCGCTCGACACCAACGGCGGCGTGAGAGTTAGCGTCCGCGTATCAGCCTCCTGCGTTACATATTGCCGGAAGAGGTCCAGAGATAATGTTCGAACAACCATCAGTAGAAATTTCCGCTGCCATCCTGGCCGGGCTGCTGTCGTTTCTTTCCCCGTGCGTCTTGCCGTTGATTCCGGGCTACTTGTCCTTCATTTCGGGAATGTCAATCGAGGAATTGACAGTTCGAGAGAGGGGCAGGTCGCGCTACGGCAAACTGGTGCTCAATACGTTGTTCTTCGTTCTGGGGTTTTCGTTTGTTTTCATTCTTCTTGGAGCCGGCGCGAGCGAAATTGGACGGTGGTTGAAGGTGCACTTGACACTGTTCAATCGAGTCGCCGGTGTGGTCGTCTTTCTTTTCGGTCTGCACGTGGCGGGAGTATTCCGCATCAGTGCGCTTAACTATGAAAAGCGGTTCCATCTTGGCCAGCGGAAGAAGAAAGGGATACTGGGAGCGTTCTTCATCGGTATCGCTTTCGCGTTCGGCTGGACTCCGTGTATTGGTCCCATACTGGGCTCAATTTTGACCCTTGCGGCGCAACAGGGTGGTGGTGTGAACCAGGGGGTCATTCTGCTGGCGTTCTATTCTGCCGGATTGGGCATACCGTTCATTCTCACGGCCGTATTGTTTACGTACTTGATCGGAACATTTGGTTTTGTGAAGCGTCATTTCCGCGCCGTCGAGATCATATCCGGCGGACTGCTGATGCTGGTCGGTGTGCTCATCTTCTTCGACCTGCTTCAACGCATCTCGACCTGGCTGCTCGACCTGTTCCCGTCGCTGCAGAATATCGGTTGAAAAAAAGCGGAAAATCGGTTGCCGCGCTTGACGACCTCCACTACCCCTGATATATTCCTGCGAGAGTAACACGATTCTGTGATTATGTCTGTTCGAAAAAAGTGTGATACAGTTATAGCAGTATGCGTGCAGGAACCGACTGAAGACGGGTCCTGCATGGATCTGGGAATCATCAAGGGGGACGACCTTCGATTTCTGCACCAGGCTTTCATCACGGACACGGTGGCGAACGCGCTCGAAGTTGTCACGGCCGACACGCGGCTGTACTATGTTGATGATCCTGACAGAAAGCGTCTGGTAAGGACGGCTCTTGATTATCTTGAGAAGAAACTTGACGGCAAGCGTCTTGAAGGCTTGCACGAACGGTTCACCCAGTTCGAGCAGGACCGCGAAGGCTGGGGATACCGTATGAGTCGGGCCTTCACCGACTGTTTCGCCGCCGGATACAAGAACGTGCTGATGGTCGGAAGCCGCACGCCGACCATCACGCCTGTCATGATGAAGACCGCCATCAAGATGCTGAAGGAATCGGATGCGGTGTTCGGACCCACGCCGGAGGGGCGGTACTACACGATTGGCTTGTCCGGAAGTTACCAGATAGATCTTGCCCAATTCGATTGGAAATCATCCTCAATTTACTCTGAGGTCGCTGACGCCTTTTCCGAAAGAAAGCTGTCGTGGTCGGAGCTTGAAATCTGGTACGCGGTGGAGTCGTCAGAATATCTTGAGTTGATGGCCCGAGATATTAATCAGTATCGTTTCGAGGGGGACGAATTCACCGCCCATGAGACTGAAGTGGTGATAGAGCGGATTCTGGCGCGTCTGTAGGCGGCATGGAACGTCACCTGCAAAATCTCAACTGGATGACCGTTAGGACCCTGGTTCCGGCGCAGATCGATACGGTGGTTTTTCCGGTCGGAACAGTGGAGGCTCATGGCGCCGCCTGTCTGGGAACGGACAATCTGATTCCGGAGATGATCGCTGACGGCATTGCGGAACGCCTCAATGCGCTGGTTGCCCCGACTCTTAACTACGGTATAACGCGCTCGCTCTATCGATATAACGGCGGTATTACCATCAGCGAACCGATCTATCAGAGTTTCATCTTGAATATACTTGATTCGTTTGCCGATACCGGCTTTCGCAATGTCATCCTGCTCAATGGTCATGGCGGGAACAACAGCATGCTGAAAGCGGCGGCCGTGGAGTTTCACCGCAAACACAAAGCGAATATCGCCGTGATTCATTGGTGGGAGCTTTGCGGGGAGATGACAAAAGAGTTCTTTGGCCATGTGGGAGGTCATGCCGGTACCGACGAAACCGCTCTGGTGCAGTCGATTGATCCGTTGCTCGGTGGACAGCCGGATTACCGCCCTGACCTTGCCTACTTCATGCAGCCGGGCGCGGATGTGTTCCCGGTACCCGGTTCGATTCTCCTTTACCAACAAGGGGAAGGACACCCGAACTATGATCTGTCGCAGGTCAAGGGGTATCGCGAGAAAGTCATAGCAACTGTTGGCGACTTCGCCGCAATGGTAGTTGACCGCTGGCGCCAGTTCGGGCTCTGACCCAGACTTCTCCTCCACCTAAAAGTGGTCGATATACTGGAATCGCACCTCTCGTGAAAACATGTCTGACTCGCGCCGATTCACCAGCAGGTCCTTGAGTATAAACTCCATTTCAAGATTGTCGGTAAAGAGCCACTTGAGGGACGCATTCATATAACCGCGACCTTTACCGGAGTAAGATACCTGACCCTTGTTGTCATTCAGGGCAAAATCATATTCCATCATAAAGGCCAGATCATAATTAAACGTCGCGTCAAAGCCAATGAACAGGCTGATATTACCGTTTTTGTCACGACTATTTTCGCCAGAGTAATTGACGCCGCCATGCCAGCCTGAAGTCCATTTATAGAAATAGAAACTCCGGCTCGCGACCGCGTAAAAGCCCTTCGATTTATATGCGTACCGTTTGTGCTCGCGGCTGTAGTGGCCGTCCCCTTGGGAATTGTAGCCCACTGAAATCGCCGGGAAGAACTCCATTTCGTCCACCAGACGAAACTTGACGTTGAATTCCATGTCGGGATTCCATCTCGGCTCGACTGCGCCAAGCATGCTGTCGGCGCCGAATGAAACGCCCAACAGGAACCGGTTCGATATTCCGATGTCGGTATAGGCTATGGCCCCGCCATATGAATACAGCCGGAGGCCGATCCCGAAATAGCCGCGAGGCAAGGTACCGGCGGTGGGAATATCAATCAGGTAGCGGGGAGGAATATCGTAAAACGACGCTGTCGCACTGCGGTGGCGGTTCTGCTTCTGGGCTGCGGGCGGCGTTGTTTGGCCAATCGCCGCCTGGCCCGCCGCCAGCAAGAAGACAAACGCCGTAGTTGCAACGCGAAGCCATTTCGAATTTATCATAGCGTCACCGATCTCCGTATTAGGTCTCGTTCAGAATGAGATGATATCGGAGCGTCGAGTCAAACTAAAACAGGTAGCCTGCAGCCCAGCCTATGTCAGCCGGCTGCCCCCGTCTTCACAGTCTTGCCAGAGATACAAAATGCTCGCGGAGGGCCGCTGTGACCGGGCCGGGTCGGAAACGGAAGCGGTGACGGCTATCGAAAATCTCGGATACAGCCAGCACTAATTTGAGCGAACTGGAGAGGAAGACCTCGTCAGCACCGGCAATACGGTTCAAGTTGGCGTCTTGCTCAAGTACGCGAAGGCCAAGCCTTGCCGCTTGCTTCAATACGACAGTCCGCGTTACACCCTCGAGACACCCTGCTGACAAGGGGGGAGTATATATTTGCCCCCCCTTGACCCAGAATATATTGGCGGAAGTTACTTCCGCGAGCCGGTCCTTTTCGTTCAAGAGCAAGGCGTCATCGAAACCATGCTCCACAGCTTGCTTCAAGGCGGCAGCTTGAAGGACATACGAGATTGTCTTGATCCGACGAAGAGTCGATTCCTGGTCCACTCGCAACGGGGAGACGTAAAGGCGAAATGGACGCTTCGGCATCGTATGCGGCACCACGATCACAATCACCTGCGCCTTCCCTTGTCGGCCGGTCCATCGCGCCGATTCGCCGCTGGTGACCGTCAATCGAACCTTCTTGACGCGAGCCGGGTGCTTTGCGGCGGTATCCTGAGTCCATAGACCAATCGTCTTCAAGCTCACCGGCAGTTTCAGGCCGATAGCTGTTGCTCCTGACTGAAGCCGCTTCAAATGGAACGGTTCGAAAACGAGACGATCCTCTACCCCAAGCAGCGTTTCAAACAAGCCTTCGGCATACAACAGCGAGTTGTCAAACACTGACAGTCGAGCTTTATCGCGACTTACCAGTTTGCCGTTTATCGATACGAGAGCCTTCAACCGAACCAAGTCCTTTCCTTTGATCGAGCGCGGCACATAGTCGTGCAGCGCCGCTGCAAGCGCAACAATAATCTGTAACACCGGCATTGACTGAGTCGGGTGCAACCGCTTTCTTGGCGCGATGGAAATCGTCAAGTTGGCTGTTGTAATCGCGGCTATAGTGCTGGCCCTCCGTTATAAGGCGCCGGTTGGCTTGACTCTCTTCGCGGCCGGGTTGCTGGCGGCTGCGCTTTACCGGGTTCCGATACCCTCGCTTTTGGATGGTTACTGGCAACTACTGAAGTCGGCGCGATTTCTATCACTCACGGGCGTGATCGTCCTCGTGACAATTCTCGGGGCGCTGCTCAGTGAGCTGGGACACTTGGAACGACTTTCAGACGCCTGTCGTCGCCTGTACGGTGGTACTCGCACCGCGGTCGCCGTGTTGCCCTTTCTGATTGGGCTGATGCCAATGCCCGGAGGGGCGCTCCTGTCCGCACCTTTGGTGGGGTCGCTGTTGTCGGGTCCAAAGTACTCGCCCGAATTCAAGACTGCGACCAACTACTGGTTCCGGCACTTGGCCGAACCGTTCTGGCCCATCTACCCGGGGGTGATTCTCACTGAAGCAGTGACTGGAATGCCGATGGCGCGAGTCGCCTTGCTGCAGTCTCCGCTGTCGATTTTCATGATAGTCCTGGGGATTGTATTTCTTTCACGGCAAATCGACCGTACGCCTGGAACCGTTTTTGGGAGTGGCAGCGCACTCCTTGACATTCTCAAATCGTTGTGGCCAATTGTGGGCGCTATCCTCCTGTACGGTGTCTTCGGCCTGAATCTCGTATTTAGCATTTTGATTGCCTTAGCGGCACTGGTCCTGGTATCGCGACCGGGCAAACCTGCACTTGCGCAGTCTATCAAGAAGGGATTGTCATATCGTCTCACGCTGGTTGTCTTTGGAATCATGTCCTTTCAATCGGTGCTTGAACTGTCCGGGGCTATTAATTCGGTGCCGGCTTTTGCCGAGGCGATGCATTTTCCACCCTGGGCTTTGATAGTCATGGTATGCTTCACACTCGGATTCTTGACCGGCATGGTGGCTGCCTACATTGGCATGGGGTACGCACTCCTGGCCGGGTTTCTGTATCAACCAACCATTGTTCCGGGAAACATCCTCCTGGGCTATCTGGCCGGATATTTGGGCATGCTCCTGTCACCGACACACCTTTGCCTCATTCTTTCAACCAGTCATTTCGGGGCAAATCTCGGCAAAGTCTACCGGTTGATGGCCCTTCCGGCCTTCATCCTTGCTGTTGCCGGTTTCCTTCTTTCACGATCAGCATGGGCGAATCTGTTCGTTCGTTAATGTATTGTTACACAATGACATATAGACTGATGTGGGCGACGTTCCGGTGTCGACACTCTTGTTTCATGGTTTTCTCTCCAAGACCCGTTGGTGGGCGGATAGTGGTTTTCGTAATTGATTGTGGTATAATTTAGTACGGAGATCAATGGAATGCAGATAAACAGGAACTTTTCGGGATGTCATTAGTAATATTGTAAAGAACCTGTGATCAAGGGTTATATCATGGCCAAAGAGACCGAGAAGGATATCGACTACGATCTGATGAGAGCGATTCAGCGAGGGGACATGGTCGCTTTCAACTCGATGGTCGATCGCTACAAGGATCGTCTCATGAATGTCATCGGCCGAATGCTGTCGTCAACGGAAGAGGCTGAAGACATCGTGCAGGAGACCTTCGTTCGCGTCTATCAGCACCGCCAATCGTTCAATTTTCAGCACTGTTTTTCGACATGGATTTACACGATTGCGCTGAACCTCGCCCGCAACCAATTGCGGCGGTACAGGAAGTTCAAGTTCTTCGATATATCCGAAATGCAGGGGCATGAGGCGGAATTTGCTGTTGAGATGAAACTGCCCAGCCGTTTGCCCCAGGCGCTTGACGCCGCTATCAAGGAATTGCCGGAAAAATACCGGACGGCCTTTATCCTTCGTGACGTACAGGAAATGCCGTACGAAGAGGTAGCAACGGTTCTCAATGTGCCGTTGGGAACCGTCAAGTCTCGTGTGAATCGGGCCCGGTTGATACTTCGTGACAAGCTTACACCAAGACTGGAGGAACATCATGCGTTGTCAAAAGGCACGCTCCTGCCTGTCAGCTTATTGTAAAGACGAGCTCATCGGCCGCGATTTGCTGGCAATGCGAGAGCACCTTGCGGGCTGCGCATTGTGCCGCAGGGAAGAGGCGGCGGTACGCGCTATGTTTGCGGCAACCGACTCGGTGAGAGGACCGGCGGTTTCGGCGGACTTCAATGCCAAATTGTTGGATAGGATAGCTCGGGAGCGATTTAGCGAGACGCGGACCAAGGCGTATCTGCCACGCCGAACGCCGGTGATCGGTTGGCCTCGCCTGGTACCGGTTGCCGCCGTTGTGATGGTGGCGGTTCTGGCGTTTGTTGGAAGCGAGTATCTGCAGCGCGACCAGGCATCGCCGATTGCAGTCGGGCAGGAGGCGTCGCTTGACAATTCCTATATGACTGTCCAGCCAGAGCGAAATCGCGATGTGACCACAAAGGTAAGTCCCGACTGGTCATTTCGGTCACAACTCGTTCAAGCGGATCGCGTGAATCGTGTCTCCGGTATGTTGACCAGTGCGGCCGGTTTTGCCGATCCCGAGCCCAAGATCATCGTGCACTTCGTTGTACCATACAGCGACGGACGTCTCGATTTGTCCGGCCTGCGGATTCGCTCGGTGCTTCGGACTTATGAACAGAGCGGCGCAGTTCAAGCGAAGGAGACGCGATCGGTATACTAAAATGGTAACGAATCCCTCAAGAACCGCTCGGAACAGTTTACTGGTTTTGCTCTGGGCGGTTTCTTATTCATCGCCCGCGTTCAGTTCTGATCGCCCGCTCTCTTCTCTCGAAGCCGGGTTCAACGATCTCGTATTCGAGATGTCCCGCTCGATAGTCACGATCGAGAGCAGTCATCGCGTCATGGCACGAACGATGGAAGGAACGACCGGCGAAGCTGTCGAAAACCTTGTGTCGTCCGGCCTGATATTCGATACGCTGGGACATATCATTGTGGCGGCATCCAGCGTCGTCGGACAGGACCGGATCGCAGTGGAGATTGACAATCGTCAGGTCTCCGCCAAGCTAATCGGTGTAGACTATTTCACAGACATGGCGGTTCTCCAAACGCCGGTTCGACTGGGTATACCGGCCAGACTCTCGAATAGGCAAGTATGTGCCGGTCAGATGGTAGTGGCGATGGGAAACGCTTATGGACTTCGCGCGTCGCCGGCTATGGGATTCTGTGCCGGGGCTCGACCCGACGGTACGCTGCAATTCTCCGTTCCCGTCACAGCCAGCAGTTTCGGTGGAGGCGTATTTGACTTGTCGGGCGATGTGCTCGGCTTAATTGTCGGGAGTATCGGTCAGGGGTCTCGAGTAGCGGTGGCGGTGCCGGCCTATCAACTTTCGCAAGTCGTCGATTATGTGTGCCGGTATGGTGATCGTCACGCCGGGTATGTAGGGGTATCGACGGCCGACATTGAGATTGCTCCGCCGATTGAATTAGCCAGTCCGTTTCAATTTGCCGGAGGGGCGGGACATTCAGCCGCTATCATTTCGCAGGGGGCCGTGACCACTTTCATTGTCCCGGGGTCGCCGGCTGCCTCAGCCGGTCTTCAGAAGGGGGACTTGATTATCGGCTATGACAACCAGCGACTGACTTCGGCCGGCCAGCTTGCGACGCTCGTGCGCCGCTCGGTGCCCGGCACGACCATCGACCTGTTTTTCATTCGCCAAAGCGAAGTGCGCAGTACGCGCGTTACCGTCGGTCGCAAAGAAATAGAGTTGAACACGCCGTTTTACGATGTGGAACAATTCGATGACGCAGGGCCATCGGCAGACTCCCTGGCACAACTACTTGACTACCTCAAGCAGGAAGTGACGCGTCTCGAATCACGCCTTAAGCGACTTCACTAGAAAATTCACATTGCAACCTGTTTTGGGTTGTGCGTATTTACCCTTCATGAATTCCCAAACACCGGCCCAGATGCTCTGCGAGCGGATGGCTAGTTTTGCGCCGGAAAGGTTTATTGTGCCGCGCACACTGGCGATGTTCGCGGCCTCGATTGCCGCGGCCGATGATGACGCAATGAGCGCCGCACTACAGTTGGGACAGAAGCATGCCATCGACCGGCAGTGTCATTATGAAGTGGTTCTTCAATCATATCTCTTCCTGGGGTTTCCGCGGATGCTGTTGGCTGTCGAGGTGTTGAATCGGGACTTGCCGATGGCCGGGCGGCGCAGTGTTCCGGAAGTAAGCAATGATGGCGAATTGCGGAGTTACTTTGCGAACGGCACGGCGCTATGCCGGGAAATATATGGATCGGCTTATGAACCGCTGAAGGCCAGAATCGAATCAATGGCTCCTGAAGTGTTCCGATGGATGATAGTGGAAGGTTACGGTAAGGTGATGAGCCGTCCCGGACTTGGGAAGATTGAGCGAGAGATCGCCGGCGTCGCATTTCTCATTATGGACGGTTACGAACAACAACTCTTTTCGCACATGCGGGGCGCTTTGAACGTAGGGGCGCCGGCAGAGCTCCTGTCTGCGATGATTGAGGATTTGGGTCCGGCCGGCGGCAATGGCAGTGATGCCGCTCGGCGAATACTCCAGAAGGTCGGGGGCAGATAGCCGATGCGTTGGTGGTTGAAGCTGCTTCTGGCGCTATTCCTGCTGGCCGCGGTGATCGGCGTCGGTAGTTACTACTACTTATTTCACATGCACGGTATGGAGGATATTATTGCCGGCCAACTGACCAGCATGTTACGCGATCATTTGCCTGTGAAAATATCGGTGGGGGAGATTTCGGGCGATCTTATTGAGGACATTGTATTTGAAGATGTATCGGTGCGATATGATGACAGTGTCGGCGGCGGCGATCTGTTTGTGGCGAAACGAATCACGGCGGCATACAAGCTCTCCAATTTGCTCAATAAGACCTATTTGTTTCAGTATGTCTGGCTGGATTCTGCGCGACTGTCACTGGTAACGGACAGCGCCGGTACGATTATCTTCCCGCACGCTTCCCCTCAGACCCGAACTGGGGAGACCATTGCTCCTGACGTCACGGTCGACAAGGTGTTGCTCAATCAATGTATGGTGACACTGACGCGACCGCACGACACCTTGCGAGTGTTTGACATCAATTGGGATGGCGCCCTCAAGTTCGAAAATGGCACGCTAGCTGCCGACATTCGACAGGCAAGTCTCAATTCCAACCGATCGGCTTTCCGAATACCGTCGCTTGCCGGCAAGATCACGTACGCTTCCGGCAAAATCGCTACTCAGGATTTGACCGTGACCGACAAGGGCGGCCGGTTGAAAGTGAGCGGCACTTATGACGTCGAATCGCGTTCGGGGCAGATGGCGTTCAATGCCGACGATGCGGATTTGAAAGCCATTTCATCGATATTCGGCATTGACCTCGCCGGGACAGTGGACGCTTACGGCAATGTATCTATTTCCGGAGGGGAAGTATCAGGCACGGTGGCTCTGGGCGGGAAGTTTCTGATGGCCGACCTGGAGAATCTTGCGGTCAATTTCCGGTTCTCGAAAAATCACTTGTATCTGGACACGATCGATGGCATTGCGCTGGGTTCGTGCGCTCTGCAGGGACGGGCGGAATTCGATCTCGGTGCCAGGCCGGAACAATACTCGGCCTCGCTCGAACTGGCGAATTTCAACCTGGCCAAACTGGTTCCAAACACGTTTCAGTCCGACCTATCAGGTCATATCGATCTAAGAGGAAGCTCATTCAAGAACGACTCCCTGACTCTGCGAATTGCCGCGGAATTGACGGAATCCACCTTTGATGATTACCCAATCCAAACCGGTTCCGGTGCGATGGTGATTACCACCCGTTCGATCAGCTTTCCGGACACCTTCTTCGTCTCCTATTTCGAGAACGATTTCTCCGTGAGTGGAGCAGTCGAATACTCCGGAGAAATCAACCTGGCGGTAGAAGCACGACTGGCAAACCTCGACCGGTATCGAGGCAAGCTGTTCCTTGATCAGCCGGGTGGGCGCGGTTATGGTGAGGCTGTCATCAGCGGACCCGCCAGCGACCCGCATCTTGACGGGTTTTTTGCGTCTGATTCTATCTGGCTTTATGGCTTGTATGGCGATAGCTGCGACGTGAGTTATCATGTTCAGCGCTTCCTGTCGGCGCCACGCGGGGCGGTGGAAGCAAGATTCTTCAGCGGTACGCTGTGGCAAGTGCCTTACGACACGGCCTACACAGTGCTTGGACTCGATTCTGATGTTGTTCACATCGACACGGTCTGCGCGGTCAGTCCGGATGCGCGAGCCGCTGCGGCCGGAGAGCTTCGGTATTTGGCATATCCGCAGCAATTGACCATTGATACGCTGACCCTTTCGGTACTCAAGCAGACATTGCACAATAGAGGGAAGATCGAGATCGCTGTCGATTCGACCGGTTTTGACTTCCAGAAGGCAGCCATCGTTTCGGGTCCGACAATGCTCATGGCATTGGGGCGCGTGAACTACGACGAATCGATGCACCTGGCGCTGTCGGCCGACGATATTCCGGTTAACAATTGGCTGCAACTGTTCCGACAGGACATTCCCGCCGATGGCCGGGCGTCATTCAGGAGCGATTTGAGCGGCAGTTTTCGGAATCCGGTATTCACGCTCCAGGCGCAGTTCGACTCAGTCAGCTACGATAGTCTTGTGCTGGGCGACCTGCGTCTCGCTGGAAGGTATCAACAACTCGTGTTTACGCTGGACAGCCTGCTTTTGGAGTCGCACCCGGGACATTATGCAGCGCATGGTATGTTGAATGTCGATATTGATTTCACTTCCGATTCACTGGTCGTGCCGCTTGACCAGCCATTCGATATCTCGATCTCGGCTGCCGACAGCCGGTTCGACCTTGTCACTCTTCTGTTGCCGAACGTGGAGGACCTCCAGGGCAATTTCCTGGCCGATTTCCGACTGTTCGGTACGCCGAACAACCCGCATCTGGAAGGAACGGCATTACTCAACAATGCCCGATTAAAGTACTTCGATCTGGCGGCGATTATCTATGCCGACTCAGCGAGCGTCAGGATGAACGACAATCAGATCATAATTGATCGGATCGATACATACGTGAAGAACCCTCGGGCGGCTACGGGCAAGAGCTATGCATATATCGACGGCGTCATAACCGTCAAGTCTCTGAGCATGATGAACTATGCTCTTGACATCGATATACCCAAGGGCTTTCCGGTTAAGTACGATTTGGACGATATCGACGGAATAGTCGAAGGACAGTTACATATCGAAGGCGACACTCCGCCTACGGTGACTGGAGATCTAACGGTGACGTCGGCGCGATATCTGGTGAACTTCGCATCAGCCGAAGAAGGGTCGCCGCTGATGATGCTCTTGTCGGGGGACAAGACATGGAACCTGAACATCAACGTTGAAGTGCTTTCTAATTATTGGATAAGGAACGACGATATCGACGCTGAGTTTTCCGGGCAGCTAAACGTGATCCGGGACAGCGGGAACTATCGCTTCATCGGCGAAATGGAGATACTCCGAGGCCGTGGATTCTTGTTCGACAAGACCTTTCAGATTGACCCGGGGAGCAAAGTAATCTATAACAATATCGACACGTTGAATCCGACACTCGATATCACAGCTTATACCAAGATCGCAGGAATCAGCCAATCTCCGGATAGCACCAAGCAGAATATCGAGCTTGGTCTGCATATCACGGGAACACTGGAAAACCCGGAGTTCAATACGGTAGGGAGCGAGTTTGGCCGCTCGGACATCCTGCCGTTACTGGTGGCCAATTATGCAGCCAATGATACCAGCCAGGCGACAACAATGACCAAGATCGAGCAGCGGGTAACCGGCCTAGTATCATCGCAAGTGTCCCAACTTGGCACGCGTCGTCTGGGTGTGGAGACTTTCGAGATCGATCCTACCTACGGTGGCCGGTTTGATCCGATGAAATCGACAATCACAATCGGAGGCTATCTGCTCCCAAACACGCTTCCGAACTTCTACGTCTATGGGCGCTCACAAGTTCAGAAACTTGGCCAGGAAGTGGGTTTCGAATACCGCTTCAATAAGTCCTTCATGCTTGAAGGGCTTAAGGACGAAGAAGACTTGTACCATCTCAACCTCAAACTGAAATGGGAGTTTTGATGGCGCGGCGCATCCTTCTGGTGTTCGTACTCCTGATACTCTCGCTTGACGGAGCATATGGTGCCGATCGTGATGTAATCAAGTGGGTGAGAAAGCGTCCTCTCATCAACTCAATCGTCATTGAAGGCAACCGTTTCTTTTCTACTGGCGAGATCAAGGGGCGGCTGTATTCGCATGAAGACAGCTTCTGGCGACGATTCAAGGGGGATCGGCGGATTCGAATCCAGCGAGAGAACGCCATGCGGGACAGTCTCGAGGTCATGTACCTGTATCTGACGAACGGATTCGTAGCGGCGAAGATCCGGTCTGAATATGAACCAATCGGCACGGACTCCACAGCTCGCGTGCGGATCATCATAGATGAGGGACGTCAGTTTCGATACGGCGCGATTTCGATCACCGGATCTTATGATCGACGCTATGGTCAGCCGCTGTACAAGATTGCGGGGCGCCTGAAGGAGGGGCGGTCAGTCGATCCCTTTCAGCTTCGGCAGGCGCAGTTCGATATGAAGACGGTTCTCGCCAACAACGGATACCCATACGCGGAGATTGCCTACAAGCTTGACACCAGCGCAGCGGCGGGCAGCACACCGATAGAGTTTGCGGTGGAAGGTGATTCGGTAGTGCAGTTTGGAACGGTGAAGATCGAAGGACTGTCCAACTTTCCGGAATACGTCGCACGTCGCGAACTGAAGATCAAACCGGGAGCAGTCTATCGCCGTGATGACATCCTCAATTCGCAGCAACGGCTGTACGAATCAGGCTATTTCAGCACGTTATCGCTCAACCGGGATGAAACGTCACCCAACCGCCTGCGAACGGACTTTGTCCTTCGTATACGGGAACGCAAAGCCCGTTATGCCTCGCTGCAGGCCGGGGCCGCGCAATCGTTGTACAAGGACTTGCTCTGGGATCTTTCAGCGTCCTTCGGCCAACGAAATGTTTTTCGGTCACGCCTGCTTGAGTTGAGCAGCACGTATTCGTTCAGCGTCGGCAAGCAGGGCCGGTTGACTGAGCACCGGTATCAACTCAAGTTCACGGAGCCCTGGCTGCTCGGCCTTCGCATGCCGTTGACGCTGTCCGGAGAGTGGCGCCCCCGGATTCGTTCTAAGACGCAGCCGTACGACATCAGTTCCTGGTCAATTGGAACCTACACGGTCAAGAAGTTTGGTCGGGAGATTACTGCTGATCTTGGATTCGAGTATCAATCGGTGTCGCTTTACGGACTCGCAGCGGACCAACCGGTCATCGAAATTCAGGAAAAGGACTACTCCAATCGGCGCAAACTCTATTTTGACTATCGGCGCGACAGCCGCCCGAACCCGTTCATCCCGGATCGGGGATCATTGACATCGGTGTCGGTTCAGTATGTCGGTGGATTTATGGGTGGTGGTGATAGCTTCAAGAAGATCGAAGCATCGTTTGCTTCATATCAAATCGTGTGGCCCGGCTGGATATCGGCCACGCGAATTATGGGGGGATGGGTGCGCGAGTTTGGCAGTTCGGCGACTGTGCCGCGCGAGGATCGCCTTTTCCTTGGCGGCGCGGGCAGCGTTCGAGGGTTTGCAGAGAACACGCTTGGCCCGCTCCGAAGCGACGGCAGCGCCGACGGAGCCAATGTGACGACTGTGTTCAACCAGGAATTCCGATGGAAGACCATCCAGGTTCTTCAGAATATCCCACTCCTCAAGGGAATCTTCAAGCCGTTTCCGCTGTGGCAGTCAGTGTTCTTTGATATGGGAAACGGGTTTCGCGCGCTCTCCGACCTCCGATTGGATGCGCTTGCCTATTCGTGCGGAACCGGGTTTCAATTAGTCACGCCGGCAGGACCTATTCGGGTCGACTATGCCCGAGTCATCCCCACGGAACGGTTCGGCGTTGCCTCCCGCTGGCACTTTACTATATTGTACGCGTTCTAGTACTTGTAGATACCGTTCGCTCTAGACTCGAACTGGACAGGACGACAAATCCTCCGGGATAGGAATATAAATGGTGCCAATATACCTTGACCATAACGCCACAACGCCGGTTGACCCAGCGGTCATTGATGCCATGCTGCCTTACTTGGGAGGCACGTTCGGCAACGCCAGTTCGGTTCACCAGTTTGGACGGGCGGCCAAAGTGGCGCTGGAACGGTCCCGTGAGCACATTGCCGCATTTATTGACTGTGAACCGTCTGAAATCACGTTCACCTCTGGCGGTACCGAATCGGACAATCTGGCCATCATGGGCGTGGCGCATGTAAATCGAGAGCGGAGAAGTCACCTGATTGTGGGGGCCGCAGAGCATCACGCCGTGCTTGAATCAGCCGAATTCCTTCACCGCAGGGAGCGGTTTGACCTTGATTTGCTGCCCGTGGATCGAGAAGGAGTCTCTTCACCAAGGGCGCTGGCGGAACTGGTCACTGATCGCACGGCCCTTGTATCGGTCATGCAAGCCAATAATGAAACCGGAGCTATTCAGGATATTCGTGCTCTTGCTCAAGTAGCGCAGGAGCGGGGTGCGCTGATGCACACCGATGCCGTGCAGGCGGTGGGAAAGATCAAAGTCAATGTAAAGGACCTCGGCGTTGATCTGTTGTCTCTCACCGGCCACAAAATCTATGGTCCAAAGGGAATCGGTGCGCTCTTCGTGAAACAGGGTGTGAAGATCAGACCGCTCATGTACGGCGGTTCGCATGAAAAGAAACGTCGCCCTGGGACCGAAAATGTCGCCGGTGCGGTCGGCCTGGCGAAAGCGCTGGAGATCGCAGGACAGCGAATGAAGCAGGATCACGATGCACTCAGCAAATTGACCAACTACTTCATTGACGCGGCTCTCAGCCGCATCCCCGAAGCCGTCCTAAACGGACCGCGCGAGAATCGCCTGCCCCAGACGGCCAACATCTCCTTCAAGAGACTTCAAGGAGAACCGATCATCCTCTCGCTTGATATGGAGAACATAGCGGTAGCCTCCGGCTCGGCCTGCACATCAGGCGCGACAGAACCGTCGCACGTGCTGACGGCAATGGGGATTCCGTCCGAGATAGCATTGGGCGCGATCCGATTTTCACTTGGCCGCTCGACAACCAAAGAACAACTCGATCACGTGCTGGCGGTTCTCGGCCCCACCATCGAGCGGCTCCGGGCGATGTCACCGTCTCGGCCCAGCCATGCTTGATTTGCATATGCACACTCTGGTTTTGGGCGGGTTGAAAGTGTGGCATCCGTCTTCGCGAGGAGCGACGCGCATCGCGGAACGACGTCGCGATCCGTCTACCACGCCAGAGGCTGACAGATTGCGACGTCGCACCGTCGGTGCGACTTGCAATGACTTACCGGCCGATTGGGCAGGCTCTTCAAACTTATGAACTCGCGAATTCTTGTTGCCATGTCGGGAGGAGTTGATTCCTCGGTTGCCGCCTTCCTCCTGAAGGAGCAGGGATACGCGGTAATCGGTGCTCATATGAAACTGTGGGATTATGCCGAAGTCGGCGGTGACATCTACAAAGATGGCCGTTGCTGCACGATCGATTCCATCACCGACTGCCGCTTTGTATGCGATTCGATTGGCGCGCCATTCTATGTGCTGAATCTGTCGACTGAATTCCGAGAGACCGTGATTGAAAATTTCGTCTCCGAGTATCGGGCCGGTCGTACGCCCAACCCGTGTGTCCGCTGCAACTCTGAAGTTAAGTGGGATGCATTTCTGAGGAAGGCGGATGAGCTTGGCTGCGAGTATATCGCTACGGGCCACTACGCGTTTGTCGAAACTACAGATGGGGAACTCTACCGAATCCGGAAGGGGGTGGATCAGACGCGGGACCAATCATATGTGCTGTGGGGCGTGTCGCAAGATGCTCTCAAGCGCACGCTGATGCCGCTGGGTGGACTGCTCAAGTCGGAGGTCAGGGAGATTGCCGCCCGACACGGCCTTCGCACCGCCAGTAAGCCCGAATCGAGAGAGATTTGTTTCGTTGCCGACAATGATTACCGTCGGTTCCTCTCCGAATATGAAGCCAGTCACGGCCGAAGCTTTGAACCGGGGGAGATCGTCGATGAAAGCGGCTGCGTGCTTGGCCGTCACGGCGGCACGGCATTCTATACCATCGGACAACGAAAGGGGTTGGGTGTGACCAGCCCGAAGCCGCTGTATGTGCAGCGCATTGACACGCAGGCAAATCGGGTTATTGTCGGTGAGGAGGATTCTCTGTATCGAGGCGAATTGTTGGCCGAGCGGATCAATTGGTCAGGGCGGTTGTCTTCAATGGACTCCTTTGATGCCGACGTAAAGATTCGCTATCTTCACCAGCCGGCGCTGGCACGCCTAGTTCCCTTGACCGAGCACTCGGCGCGGGTTATATTTGTAGACAAGCAGCGAGCAGTCACACCCGGCCAATCCGTTGTCTTCTATGACAACGATATCGTGCTCGGTGGTGGACTGATTGCGGACGCGGCATAACAGGTTCTTATACAGCCTAATATGACCAGGGAGGTTATATGGTTCAGGTTCGTTTTCTTGGCCACTCCTGTGTGGCGCTCACCGATGGTTACCATCGGCTGATTATTGACCCCTTCCTTCAGGGAAACCCGGTGGCCACTATGCAGCCTGAAGAGGTAGAGGTTAACTACGTGCTGGTTACGCACGGGCACGGCGATCATCTGGGAGACGCCATTTCAATTGCCAATCGCAATGGCGCAACGATAATAGCTAACTACGAATTGGCCAATCTGTGTGCCAAGCACGGGGCCAAAATCCACCCCATGCATATCGGCGGCTCTTTCAAGTTCGATTTTGGTCGTGTCAAGCTGACCATCGCCCATCACGGCGGCGGATACGGCTCAGACGCTTCCGTTTACACCGGACCAGCGGTAGGCTTTCTGGTCACCCTCGGCGAGCGGACGATTTATCATCCGGGAGACACTGGCTTGTTCTACGATATGAAGCTGATCGGCGACACCAATGCCATTGATCTGGCATTTCTGCCGATTGGCGACAACTTTACGATGGGGATCGACGATGCCGTCCTGGCTGTTGGGTTTCTTCGCCCGAAGATCGTCGTACCGTTTCACTATGATACTTTCCCTATTATCACCGCGCCATCGGAGGAGTTTGCCCAAAAGGTGAAGGGCTCTCGCGTGGTGATTCTCAAGCCGGGCGAAACACTGGAGATATAGCAGCTGAGCGTCCCCTCACAAAGGGGGGCTAGGGCCGCGCCGCCAGCCGCGCTCACGGTACTGTCACGCCAGGGCACTCCACAGCGCGCCAATACTTTTTTGCTTGAATTCGCCCGTGGCTAGCTCTAGACTACGGTTGGGGATGAATGGAAAGGTGTACAAAGAGCGATGAACAAGTTTCTTAAGATAGCGTTGTGGGCAGCCGGAGTCGTCGTTGGCGTACTGCTCCTGCTCGTAATTGCCATTCAGTTGTTTTTCCCTGTGGAAAAGGCGAAAGCGCTGGCAATTGAAAAAGGAAGCGCTGCACTGGGACGTCCGATTACGATTCGGGATGTCAGTGTCTCGTTCTGGGGCGGATTGGGCGTCAAGCTGGACAGCGTGGTCATCGGTAATCCGCCTGGATTTGTTGGTGAGCGATTCCTAACGGCCGAGAATGTCGACATCAAATTGCGTCTCTTGCCGCTGCTTATGAAGGAGGTCAAGGTTGACCGTTTCATAGTCAATCGACCTACGGTGTCGATGCTGAAACTGGCCGACGGTTCGAACAACTTCAGTTTTGGAGCAGTTGATTCGGCCTTGCCCGCTGCCGATGTAAAGGATTTGCCCGCCGAGACCAAAGCGGCCGCTGCCGCGGTGAGTCTGGAACGACTGGAGATTCACGGTGGACACATTCAGTACCGTAATGACAGCAGCAATATCGATCTCGTGATGGAGAATGTGGAGCTGAGTTCGGCGCTTCAGAATCCGCGCGAAGGAGTGTACGTATCGTCGGGTAAGCTTGGCATTGACAGTTTGCGCATCAGTGCCGGCCAGCCGGTGCCGGTGGTGCGCGCGGAACTCGCGTATGATGCCACATACGATCTAACTGAAAAGCATATCAGGATAGACCGCGCCGCTTTCAATATCAACGGCATCGAGTGCGATCTCACCGGAGACTTCTTTCACGAAACGGGTCGTCCGCATGGGAAGGCATCGCTTAAGGCGGAGCGGATTCTGGCGGAAAATCTCCTCAGTTTCGTTCCGCCGAAACGTGTCGAGTTGGTGAACAAGTTCCGAGTATCCGGGGAGTTTGCGGTCGATCTCGATGTGGATTTCGACTCTGGGCGTCAGCCTAATCCGCTTATATACAGTGGCAGCGCGGTGATTACGAACGTACTCATGGCTCGGCGGGACGCAATCGGGGAATTGAAACTCAGACGAGTGGTTATCGACGTAAAGCCGGATAATCTCCGGGCCAATATTCAGGAGGGATCGTTTGACGGCAAGCCGATGAGAGCGACAGTCGCGGTGACCGATTTTCGCAATCCGCAGGTCAACGGCGAGTTGTCAGGGTATTTGAATTTTGTTTTTCTTCGCCCCTTCTTGCCTTCCGGCGGGCAGCAGGAACTTGATGGTGAAGCGCGATTCGACGTTAAGTTCTTCGGAAAGATCAAAGAACCGCGCAATCTCGATGTATCGGGTGACATCGATGTGGAAAAAGGGCGCTACAGTGCCGCATTTCTGCCGGAGCCGGTTGACGCTTTTTCGTTTAGTGCGTCATTCGACAAGAATGTCGTCAATGTGCGCAGTCTGACGGCCCGGTCGAAGTCGGCCGATATCACGTTCAAGGGGCGATTGGACAATCTTATCCCGTTTGTCCTGGCCGACTCTGCGGCTGCCGACACGATTCATCCGGGGATTGACGGAACCATATCCGGAAAGGTCGATCTGGCGCTGGCGCGCAGATTTTTGCCGGCGAAGCGACGACCTGAGTTGAGCGGATCGGTAAATCTCAATCTGGCGGTCTCGGGGTCAACAGGCGATCTGGTCAATATCCGACCGCGAGGGACGATCAGTTTTGATAACGTCGCGTATTCTGACTCGCTGCTTCCCGAGCCGATCAAACGGTTTGATGCGGAGTTGCGCCTGTCGCCCGATACGATCGCTGTTACTCGCATGAATGTGAAATTTACTTCCAGCGATGCTTCTTTCTTTGGCACGTTATCAAAACCGTTCCCGTATCTGTTGCCGTTGCGGTCAATAGACAGAACCAAAGTACCGAAGCCGTTCTTCCAGTTCAAACTCGCCTCGAGTCGATTTGACTGCGATAAGCTATTCCCTGAGGCCGCGCCCGGTTCCGGGGCGGCAATTGCCAGGAGGCCGCTGGACTCGCTGCCGTCGATTATTGTGCCGGATGTCGATGGGCAGGGGACATTTGATTTTGACACGCTCATTTATGACAAGATCGAATTCACGCAGATTAGAGGCAAAGCCAAAATCTACAACCGGAAGATCGATGCGTACGAAGTCACGGGCAAGGCGTACACCGGCTCGGTCAGCGGCAAGACGACGGTGGATCTGTCGGATTTCAGTAGCCCGAAATATATCGGCGCCTTCCAAGCCACTCAGATTGAGGCGGATGATTTCATCGCGCGCTTCACGCCGTTTGGCGGTCATTTGTTCGGCAAAATGAATTTCTCCGGTCAGTATAATGCGACTGGCTGGGAACCGGACCAGTTCCTAAACTCGCTCACATTGGACGGCGACGGGGCCGTGCAAGAAGGCAGACTCATCACCTCCGGCGCGCTCTATACGTCTATCAGCGAACTGGCACAGAAAGTCGGTCAGTCGTTTGATAAAGAGCAAGCGTTGAAGACGCTCAAGAGCAAAGTGAGCATTCGGGACGGGAAGATATTCCTGCAGGGTCTGCAGACGATTCTGGGGAATGTCGGTGATGTCGATATGCAGGGATACTACGGATTCGATGGAAAGATCGGCTATTCCGGGACGCTTCTTTTGTCCAAAGAAATGACGCAGGGATTGCTTGCCAAAGGCGGCCTGCTTGCAGGTCTTGCAGGCGCGTTATCGGACAAGTCAACCCAGCGAATCAAGGTACCGATCACCGTGACCGGGACTTCGGCGGAACCCAAGGTCGAGATCGATTTTTCAGGCGCCGGAAAGAACCTCCAGCAGAATCTCAACCAGAAGGCGAATGACCTGTTGAAGGGGATACTGAAGAAGTAAGTCCACTGGCACTCCTTCTTCGCAGGCATTATGGCAATTGCGACATCCGAGCGCATGTGACGCCGCAGGGCAGGGATGACCATGACCTGGCTGGTTGATCAGATATCGATTGTCTCCAAGGTCTTTTACTATCTGATTCAAACGGTCCATTGGACGATTCTCATCAGCGTGCTGGCATACGCTATTGCTCTGCTGTTTGGACTGGTATTTGGCATCCTGCGCCTCTCGCTGAATCGTCCGGTCCGATGGCTGGCCGGAGCATACGTGAACGTCATACGCGGGGTGCCGCTACTCGTACTCATCTTCTTCATTTACTTTGGATTAGGGAAGATCGTCAATCTTGACAGGTTCGTGGCCGGCGTGCTGGCCGTCGGCATCTGCTACGGCGCCTACCTGGCTGAGATATTCCGCTCCGGTATTCAGGCGATTGATTATGGACAGCATGAAGCGGCCATGTCACTCGGCATGACGCGCTGGCAGACTCTACGACATATTATCCTCCCGCAGTCGGTACGGATTGTCGTGCCGCCGGCCGCCAATGAGTTCATTGCCTGTCTCAAAGACTCATCACTGGTGTCAATCATCGGCCTGCGCGAACTGACGCGAGCCGGAAGAGAGTACTCGTCCCAGTACTTTCTTGATTTCCATACCTGGCTGGCAGTTGGAATTATCTACCTAATACTCACGCTCAGCATGACGCGGTTAGTGCGGGTGATTGAAAGACGTTTTGCCGTTCACGGTTACGGAGCGGAGAAGAAGTGATAATCGAGATGAAAGAGGTCGTGTGCCGTTTCGGGTCATTGACGGCTCTGGATCACGTATCACTGACGGTTGAAAAGGGAGAGGTGGTCTGTGTAATCGGTCCGTCCGGTTCCGGCAAGTCAACGCTACTTCGCTGTCTCAACGCGCTGGAGGATATTCAGGAGGGATCAATTGAAATTGAAGGTTTGCGAATCGACCGGCAGCACAAGGATATTCACAAAATTCGCCTCGAAGTCGGCATGGTCTTTCAACAGTTCAATCTGTTTCCACACCTGAATGTTCTGGCCAACGTGAATCTGGCACAAATGGTCGTGCGCGGGCGGTCCAGAGAGGAAGCGACCAGAATATCGACTGAGCTTCTTGGCAAGGTCGGACTGATCGACAAGATCGAATCATTTCCCAACCAGCTTTCGGGAGGACAGAAGCAGCGGGTGGCTATCGCTCGTGCTCTGGCAATGAATCCCAAAGTGATGCTCTTCGACGAGGCGACTTCGGCCCTCGATCCGGAGATGATTGGCGAAGTACTGGAAGTGATGAAGCAACTCGCCCACGAAGGAATGACGATGTTGGTTGTGACGCACGAAATTGGTTTTGCTCGGGAGGTGGCACATCGCATACTGTTCATCGAGGATGGCAAAATAGTCGAGTCGGGACCACCGCAGGAATTGTTGTCATCGCCCAAGAACCAGCGAACCAGGGAATTCCTGGCTAAGGTGCTGTAGGGTCGCGACATGCTCAAGAACCTGCTGCCAATTGCCCTTCTGTCGTTTTGGTGCTGCTGTACTCCGGCGAGAATATCGAAGCCGTTCGTATCTGAACCCGCGAATGATGCGCCACGGCCTGTCTCATCAATCTATCATGTTACGGCGGATGCGAAGCCGGAGTCACTGTTAGTGCACGCGGAAGTGGATATTGACTTCCAGAATCTCTCCTCAGACACCTTGCGTACCCTGGCACTCGTTCAATCGCTGAATACAGGGACTGAGCGCCCTGCGAAAGTGCAATTCAGTCGTATAGACAATCTGCTTCTTGACGGCGCCTCGGTCTCCGTTGCCGCCACATATTCGGACAGTCCGATCATTCGACTCGTGTTGCCATCACCGCTGAAGCGGGGAGAGCGAGCGGCGCTAAGCTTCTCTCTTGTCGCAAAGGTGGCACCTGCCGGCAGATCGATATACGGAGCGTCCGAATGTACGCGCTTTGCCGACTGGCTACCGCGAGTTACAGGCTGGAGCACTCCTCCTACCAGGCAGTTCAGTATGCAGGCTGGGCCGGCTGATTTCGATGTTTCGTTGACGGTGGATAGCGGGTTGTTTGTCGTAGCCTCAGGGGAACTTCTCAATGACAAAGAACTGCTTGGCATGGTTCCGAATGTTGACACTATTATGGCCGATGTCATTAACAAACCGTATGCCGCCGATGGATACGTCTTTTCGCGTCTGCCGTCAAAGAACGGAAAGGATACCTATGTGTGGCGCGATCGATTCAATCGAGGATTTGATTTCCTCGTCCTTAATGGCTATCTGCTTGACCGCGGGCGAAAAGGTGATTTTGCGGTTGAATCGTATTATCCTCAAGAACTTGCGGCGGTCTGGAAGCATCAACTCGTCGCCAAGGACTTGGACTATCTCAGGTCAGCACCTTTGCCGATAGGCGCCTTGCCGGATAGACCGCTAAGATTGGTGATTGCAGGGGAGCGGTCATCGCGGTTTTCATCGGCTATCCAACTTCTATCCACTGAGCTGAAAAAGCCAAAGTTCCTCCCGCCGCAGGAAGCGCGGTAACTCGCCACGGTTGTTCGGCGCTCTTAATCTGTTACTCCAGCAAAAACACATAAGCGCCTAATATACATATTGTTACGGCTTCGGGTCGAGACGCCGTCTCGTATTTCGGACATCGCAGTCGAGGCCGTCGCGTTTAGGAGCTTACGGTTCCCTATGTCTGCCTTTGCCGTCTCTTGCTGCCCACGGCCCGTTGACGGCGCTCTTCTTATGCTTCAGCCGCACGTACCAATGTCCGATATCATAAGTGACAGAGTTGTCCGGTCAATTCGCCGGGTATTATTGCGAGCCGATGACAACGAAACAGTCCGCTGCGTGAGCGGGTCGAACAGATCTTTACATACAGGATTAGCTGCGATGACTGGAACCAACGTTGCATGTGACAAGCAGGCGAAACGCTGCGCGGTTTGCAAAATCGACCTTAAGGGCCGGTTCGTGTATGTTGATGACGCTACCGAGAAGTTGACCGGCTACACCAAAGAAGAACTGTTCGGCAAGTCATTACTGAATCTTGTCACGGAGGCCGGTCACCCGCTCGTCTCCCATGTGCTGTATCATCGCAATCACTACGAAACGTTTTTTGACAGCATTCGCCTTGAGATTATAGACAGAGACAAGAATCCCAGAGCCGCGACGGTGATCTTCTCGCTTAACTTCATAGCCGGCAACCCGGTTAATTTTCAGGTGATAATCGACGTCGACACAAACGAGGAAATCGGAGCAGCAAATTCCAGTGTCGACTACTCGCTCCGGGATTTCATTCACGAATTGCTGGTGCTTCCGCGGGAGCGGTTCAGCTCCGAAGTACCCACAATTCTCTCCGAGTACTTGTGCAGCAGTCGCCCCATGATCTATGTCTGCCGAAGGAGTCAGGAAGAACTTGAATTACTATCTGCGGCTACATCGACGAGAGCGGTCGGTCAGCCGGCAGCAGACGGCGCTGAACCAAAGGCATTGCTATCGCACATTGCCGAAACGGGCGAAGAGTATTGTTGTGACGATTCCGGTTGCATTCAGCGCGCCATAGAGCGTATTGGCTTTGCTCCGCACGAGTTCATTGCCCGTTTGCAACTGGACTCGAAACACACCTGTGTGGTGCGGTTGCTGTTCGATGAAAAGGCCGATGCGGGTGAGCTTCAGTGCCGAATCAGCGAAGCCCGTCAGGCCATACAATTAATCGAACGGCTGAACTCGACGGCCTATGGAAGCCGCAGCAACGAGTCCGAGCCACGGTCAAATCGCGATTCTGAACGCAAAACTCAGGGGAGAGGAATGCTGCAGGAGGCGCAGCTCGCGCTGACGAGCGCCATGCAGCTTCTCAATCGTCTGGACAAGCATGTGCGCGAGTAACATCGCGTCGTTATTGAGTAACAGAATTCTCATTATGATCACCGGACCGCGCATATTGCTGGTGGAACCGGACCAGGCCCGCTCTACACAGATGGCTTGTTCGATCGAGGATCGCCTGGCGGGGGCTTGCGTCGACGTACTGCCCGATCCCCAAGAGGCGCTGGCAGCCTTGCGCGAGCGGCGATTTGACTGCATAGTAGTAGATCAACAGCTTGCCGGACTGGACGGCCTCAAGTTTCTGGAACTGCTGCGTCAGCAGGACATCAACATGCCCGTCATTATGGTCGCGAACCAGGTGTCGGAGCAGGCGGCGTCGGAAGCGATAAACTTCGGGGCCTCGGAATACGTCGTCAAGGAAGGATCGTATCACCTTGTGATACCTCGACTCATCTCGGAAGCGATACGGCGGCACCTGCTGGTTTGTCGGAATCGCGAACTCGAAGAACGGCTGAAAGCCAGCGACAATCTCAGCGCCATCACCATGGCAGCCGCAACCTTGGCCCATGAAATCAGCAACCCCCTGACAACGATCATTGGCGTAGCTGAACTATTGAATTCCAACCAGGCTTTGCAGGACAAGCGTAGCGCCCGCCGCAAATTGCGGCTGATCACCAATTCCGCTGAACGGATCCGAAACGCTCTATCCTACCTGACCCGCCTGTCGCAACCAACCGTCCGTCACACTGATGCCGGGCCGCTTGTAACCGTTGGATCGGGGCTATCTTCAAAGAAGACAAGTAATTAACTGCCGTTTTCGACATTAGCGGTTGACAATTCCCCGTCACCCTCTATTTTGGTGCCTTGTTTCGAAGAGGACCCATGATATGAATTCGATGACAGGATTTGGTCGCTGTGAACTGTCAACCCGTTTTGGCGCGCTGACGGTAGAAGTTTCCGGCGTGAACAATCGGTTTCTGGAAGTGTCTATGCGGCTCCCGCGCTATCTGGCGTCACTTGAGCCGCGGGTTCGGGAACTCGTTGGGTCGGTGCTGGATCGCGGTCAAATAAACGTGTTCGCAGCTCTGGACGACTCTTCAGCTCTTCCCGCAAACTCGGTGATCGATGTCAAACTGGCCGCAGCATATGCCCGGCAACTTCGGGCGCTCCAAAAATACCTGAAGCTTGCCGGTGAAGTGACCATTGCGGACCTAACGGCGTTACCCGATGTTGCCCGAATCGACCGCGAGACATTGGACCTCGAGGCGGTGTGGAAAGCCCTCAAAAAGGGACTAGACAAGGCCTTGGAACAATTGCTGGAGCACCGTTTCAAAGAAGGTCAGTCAATGGGCGCCGATATGAAGAAGCGTCTCAATCACATGAGCAAAGTAATTGGAGAAATCGAGAGACAATCACAGGCAGCCGTTTGCGCCTATCGCCAGCGACTTACTGAACGCGTCAATGAACTGCTGGGTGAATCCAACCGCGAAAATCTGAGGCTGGAAGAGGAAATCGCTCTGATGGCCGAGCGAACGGACATCACAGAAGAGTGTACGCGCTTCCGGAGTCACATCGAGCTCTACCAGGCTACCATGAGCCAAAAAGAACCGGCCGGCAAGCGGCTGAATTTTGTCCTGCAAGAGATGAACCGCGAAGCAAACACGATCGGCTCCAAATGCTCTGAGTTCGCCATTTCGTCGCTGGCTATCACTATGAAGGAAGAAGTCGAGAAACTCCGCGAACTGGTTCAGAATATTGAGTAGGGCGGGAGATAGTCGTACATGCGGGCAAAAAAACCGGGCTCAATAGTGATTATTTCGTCTCCGTCGGGAGGCGGCAAGACCTCAATTTGCCGGAAGCTGCTGTCGAGATCACGCCGCGAGCGAGGCTGGACGTTTTCGGTCTCGTATACGACGCGTCCGATGCGGGTCGGCGAGCGGAATGGTCGTGAGTATTTCTTTGTGACAGACAACCGGTTCGAGCAGTTGGTTCAAGCAGGGTTCTTCGCGGAGCACTTTGATGTGCACACCCATCGTTACGGTACTCCTCGCGGACCGCTCGAGCATATAATACGGAACGGCGGTGTAATGATATTGGATGTTGATGTTCAAGGCGCATTCAGACTTCGCCATGAGTATCCTGACGCGGCGACGATCTTTGTGCTGCCGCCGTCGGTACCGGAGCTGCGGCGCCGGTTGCGCCTTCGTGGGACCGAGACCAAGGAGCAGCTTGCCATTCGATTTGAGAACGCCAAGCGCGAAATGAAGCTGTTCCGCCGTTTTGAGTATATTGTTGTCAACCAGACGCTTGATCAGGCTGTACAACAGGTTCTGGCGATTATCAGAGCGCACCCATGCCGTACCGACAGAGTAAACAAGGAACAAATGCACACGATAACAGGTTAAGAGACAAGCTTATGAAAGAAGGACGCATGAAACCGATCGATGTCGAGGCGGTCGACCGGGTCACCAGCAACCGCTACGAGGCGGTCATTGTGGCGGCCCAGCACGCCAGACATCTCAACTCTATCAGGATAGCCAAGCTCAAACGGCTCGGTGAATCCGACACCGGCGTTGACATCGAGTCCCGTAAGATTACGGCCGTGTCGATCAGAGACCTGATCGAGGGTAAAGTAAAATTCCGGCGTACCGATAGCATTTGAGAAAACGCGCACCTACTGCACTTGACGGGATCATTGGATGGCAAAGAATTTACTCATCGTAGAGTCACCGGCGAAATCTCGCACGCTGGGCCGATTTCTCGGCAAAGAGTTCGCGATTGCGTCGACTATCGGTCACATCATCGATTTGCCCAAGTCCAAGCTGGGCGTTGATATTGACAATGACTTTGCCCCCGATTATCACGTTATCAAGGGAAAAGAAAAGGTCATCCTCGGACTGAAGCAGGCCGCGCAGAAGGCGGATGTCGTCTATCTCGCGCCCGATCCCGATCGCGAGGGAGAAGCCATTGCCTGGCATGTGGCCAATCAATTGAAATCGACAAAGACCAAATGCGTGCGGGTGACATTTAATGAGATTACCCGATCGGCAGTAACCGAGGCGATCAAACATCCGCGGGCTATTGATCTGAATCTCGTCAATGCTCAGCAGGCCAGACGCGTTCTTGATCGACTCGTAGGGTACAAAGTCTCGCCGTTTCTGTGGAAGACAGTCGCGCGGAATCTGTCTGCGGGGCGCGTGCAATCGGTGGCTCTGCGTCTCGTTTGCGAGCGTGAGGAGGAAATTGGGAACTTCGTCTCGCAGGAATACTGGCAAATTGCCGCTCTTCTCCAAACGCTGACAGGCAAGAAAGAGAAGTTCACGGCTCAGCTTTATAAGGTTGATGGACAGACGGTCGCCAAGGCCGGCGAGAACGGCAACGGTAAAGACAACAAATTAATCATATCGTCGCAGGCCGAAGCTGACAAGATCACAGTTGAGATGCAGCAACAGACGTATTCTGTTTCCGACATCAAAGACTCTGAGCGAATCCGCCGTCCATCTCCTCCGTTCATAACCTCTACGCTGCAGCAGGAAGCGGCCAAGGCGTACGGCATGTCTCCCAAGCAGACTATGTCAATCGCGCAGGGGCTGTATGAAGGGGTCGAGATTGGCCAGGAAGGGCCAACCGGACTCATTACCTACATGCGCACGGATTCAACGCGCATTTCCGGCGAAGCGCTCGGGGCGGTTCGCGAGTACATTAAGAAGGAATACGGCGCGGACTACCTGCCGGAGAAGCCGAACTTCTACGGCAAAAGCAAAGAATCCCAGGATGCTCACGAGGCCATCCGCCCAACTTATCTGGATCTACCGCCTCAAAGGATTCACAAGCATCTTACGGCGCAACAGTTCAAGCTGTACAGCTTGATCTGGAATCGATTTGTCGCATGTCAGATGCCCCCGGCTGAGTACGATGTTCGAACGGTGGACATTGCCGGAGGCAAATTCATTCTGAGAGCTTCAGCCCAGAAACTCAGATTTGACGGCTTCCTCAAAATCTATCATGAGGAAAAGGAGCCGGATGAAAACGGCAATGGGGAGAACGGCATCAAATTACCTGTGCTCAAGGAAGGGGAGCCGCTTGATCTCGTGGAGATCACGCCCAGCCAATCATTCACTCGTCCGCCGGCGCGATACTCTGAAGCCATGCTGGTTAAGCGGCTTGAACAGGACGGCATCGGCCGGCCATCCACCTATGCCAGCATCATTTCAGTCATCAAAGAGCGCAAGTATGTTGACCTGAAGGAACGGAAGCTCTCGCCTACCGATCTCGGCATTGCCGTCAACAAGATTCTACTTGAGCATTTCCCTGATCTCTTCAACGTAGCATTCACCGCCAACATGGAGAAGGAACTGGACGCGGTAGAGGATGGAACTGACGACTGGGTCAAAGTAGTCGGCGACTTCTACAAACCGTTCATCAAGGATTTGAAGGGTCTGGACAAAAAGACCAAAGACATTAAGGAATCTCTAACCGAGGTTACAGATTTCAGTTGTGAGAAGTGCGGTTCGCCGATGGTCATCAAATGGGGTCGCAACGGTCGGTTCCTGGCCTGTTCCGCTTATCCGGAGTGCAAGACTACTCGCCCCCTTCCCGAAGAAGAGGCGCTGAATAAGACTGATGAAAAGTGCGACAAATGCGGCTTGCCGATGGTGGTTAAATCGGGTCGCTTCGGTCGCTTTTTAGCTTGTTCGGGTTATCCGGAATGCAAGAATGCCAAGGCGCTGTCTCTGGGAATCCCGTGTCCGAAGCCTGGATGTAAAGGGCAAATCGTTGAGAAGCAGACCAAAGGGAAACGCATCTTCTTCGGTTGCTCCAAGTACCCGAAGTGCGATTTCGCCAGTTGGGACCGCCCGGTCAAGCAGTCGTGCTCGGTATGCCAGCATCCTTATTTGGTGCAGAAGACATCCAAAGTCAAAGGGGACTACGCCAAATGCCCGGAGTGCGGGCATGAGGTTCGCGAAGAATCGCAGGAGAAAAAGCCGGTCTCCTGATTGGCGGGGTATCAGCCGTCAGAGTCATTCCACCCTTGGCGCCACCGCCTCTTTGCCAATGTCCCTAAACTGATTGATTCCTCTCCGCATTCCGGCTATGTTCTATTCATGCTGCAAAGGCAACTTAAAGAGTACTTGGTTCATTTGGCTCAAGGAAAACATCGGTCTCCCAAAACGGTCGACGCATATCACCGTGACCTAAGCCCTTGGGTGCTGTTTCTCGAAAAGCAGTATTCAGCGCAGCCGGATTCGACGCGAAATGACCCAATCTTTCTTCGCAGCTATCTGCGACAGAGGTCCGCCCAAGGAGTGTCTAACCGCTCGCTCGCCCGATTCCTATCGGCGCTGTCCGGATTCCAGCGCTATCTCAGTCGTGACAGTGACAACAAGCAATGCCTGTTTAAACTACCGCGCATCAAGTATTCGGGCAAGCTCCCGGCATTTGTGCCGCAGGGGGAAGTTCGGAGATTATTCGATCCGGTCACTATCCAACCCGACAAGGGCAAGTATGCTTACTGGCGTGATTACATGATGGTGGTCCTGTTGTACGTAACCGGACTGAGGCGAGAAGAGCTGGCCAAACTGACACTGGCGAATCTGGATCTCGAACGTGGGTTGGCAACCACAATCGGTAAAGGGAACAAGGAACGCGTCGTGCCTGTTGGAGACAGCACGGTAGCTGAATTGAAGGATTATCTGAAGGTTCGCGAGGCATTTTCGCAACAGATGCTCGGCAGCGCTACGCAGCTGTTTCTCAACAAGTTCGGCAAGCCGCTGACCGTGCGTTCAATTGACCGGTTGGTCAAACAGTTTTCGAAGACTCAGGGAATGTCGTTTACGCCGCATACCTTGCGCCATTCGTTTGCGACTCATATGCTTGAGAACGGCGCGAACCTGGTGCTCATAAAGGAAATTCTTGGGCATGCGTCTCTTTCGACTACGCAAAAATACACGCATGTCACAGCTGAGTCCATGAAGCGCGTTTATCGAAAGGCGCACCCGCGCTCCGGGGCGAAAGGATAATGAGACAATGACTTATCATGCGACTACGATAATCGGCCTGATCCACAACGGCAAAGTAGCGATGGCCGGCGACGGCCAGGTAACTTTCGAGGACGCCGTAGTAAAAGCGAAGGCGGTCAAGATTCGCAAGATGCTGGACGGGAAAATTCTCGCGGGATTTGCCGGGGCTGCTGCCGACGCGTTGACACTCTTTGAGTTATTTGAGAAGAAGGTCGAGCAGTTCCCGGGTAACTTGCAGAAGGCGGCGGTCGAACTCGCGAAAGAGTGGCGTCTGGACAAGTCGCTGCAGAAGCTTGAAGCGGTCATTGCTGTCGCCAACAAAGAACACATCTATTTGATTAGCGGTAACGGCGATGTTCTGGAGCCGGATGACGGGATCGTTGCGATCGGTTCCGGAGGCTCGTACGCGCTGGCTGCCGCGAGGGCTATAATCTGGGCGAATCCCAAATTGAGCGCTGAAAAAGTTGCCGTCAGAGCGCTTGAGATTACCGGCGACATCTGCATTTATACAAACAAGAACATTACAGTGGAAGCCATCAAATGAAGTCTGTTCGTAACACTGATTACCCAACTCCGCGCGAAATTGTCGAGCATCTTGACAAATACATCATCGGTCAGGCAAAAGCGAAGAGATCTGTTGCGATTGCACTTCGTAATCGCTGGCGACGGCAGCACGCTCCTGTAGAACTCCGGACCGAAATCATGCCGAACAACATCATCATGATCGGTCCGACCGGCGTCGGGAAGACCGAGATCGCCCGAAGGCTCGCGGATCTTGCCCACGCTCCATTTATCAAAGTTGAAGCATCGAAGTTTACCGAGGTCGGATATGTCGGGAGGGACGTCGAATCGATGGTGCGCGATCTGGTGGATATCTCCGTCAATATGGTGAAAACCGAAATGTCGCGGGATTTTACCCAGAAAGCGCAAGAGTATACGACCGAACGATTGCTTGACCTGCTGTTGGGCCAATCGACGCTTCCAACAACTGAGGCTACCGAAAAACAGGCTGAATCCGCAGCCTCTACTCGTGACAAGTTCCGCCGGATGCTAAAGGACGGCAAGCTGGACCAACGGGAAGTAGAATTGGACACGCCACAACACCAGTTTCCGGTCATTGAAGTGTTTTCACCGATGGGGATGGAGGAACTGGGCGTCAATTTTCAGGAGATGTTCTCCGGGTTGCTTCCCAAGAAGACCAAGCGGCGCAAGATGGTCATTGCCGAGGCGCGTAAGCTGATAGAAAACGATGAGCTCAGCAAACTGCTCAATATGGACGAGGTCATTGCCGAAGCGCTTGATCGCGTCCAGGAATCCGGAATAGTGTTTGTTGATGAAATCGACAAGATCGTTGGGGACAACAGCCGCACCGGCCCGGACGTGAGTCGCGAAGGAGTTCAGAGGGATATCCTCCCTATTGTCGAAGGCTCGGCCGTCATGACCAAGTACGGAATGGTTCGTACTGATCATGTGCTGTTCATAGCGGCAGGAGCCTTCAGTTCTACCAAGCCATCCGATCTCATACCGGAGTTGCAGGGTCGATTCCCAATCCGGGTAGAACTTGACTCACTCACTGCGGCCGATTTCGAGCGGATTCTTACCGAACCGCGCGCCGCGCTCGTCAAGCAATACAAGGCGTTGCTTGAGACGGAAGGAGTGGAACTTGAGTTCCCGCCGGATGCGATCAAGAAGATCGCCGAAATGGCAGAACGTGTGAATATGGATTCCGAGAATATCGGCGCGCGTCGGTTGCATACGGTGATGACCACGCTGCTCGAAGATATCCTTTTTGAACCGCCGGTTCGCAAGAAGAAAGTGATCATCACTGCCCAGATGGTCGAGAAACGGCTGGCCGCGATTATCGAAAACGAGGACTTGAGTAAGTATATCCTGTAATGGACAATACTAACGGGAGCATAGGAGAATTTCAGCAAGTCATCGCGAGGAGTCACCCGCTTCGGGAGACGACGTGGCGATCTGTCTGCTACACCGCGAGCCGTCAGATTGCGACGCCGCACCTGCGGCGCGGCTCGCAATGACTTAATCGAATGCTCATAAGTGTTGAAGCGGAAGGGTCGCGATATCTACACCCGGAATACCCGGATGTCGCCGATGAAATTGTTTACCGCTATGTAAATCTTGGCGGTCGCGGCGTCGTATTCCGGCGTCTGGCTGTCCATCGTATTGCCGAATCCTGAACCGCGCTTGCCGAGTAGTTCAACATCGCCGATGAATCCGGAGCAATGGACATGTACAGGCATATCCTTAGGGATGAGCACGAGACAGTCACCCAGAAATCCGCTTACAATCATCCGATTCAGACCCGGATGCAGTTTCCCGCCGGCGAGATTGATCTCCAGATCGCCGATGAAGATCGAAATCTCAACATTCTGAAGATTGACATTCTCACAGTTTATGAACATGTCCCCAAGGAACTTGCTGTATTTGACTTTGTCCCCGAATACTCTGGCTTCCTCATTCATACGTTGACCCGCCTCTGAGGATTGGCCGGTCGTGTGCACGGTTGCCGACGCCCGAGTTGTTCCCGCATCACTCGTGACGGTGGCTGTGTAAACGCCTTGATCGGAGTTATACGTGTATTGGGTGGTTCCTCTGCGGGGTTCATCGGGTCGGGTCTTGCGGTACACTATCCAGGCCCCCAGAACCATCAGAGCGACCGGCACTACCAGATGAAACAGATTAATACGCAGGCTATTCAGCAAGAGCAGAAAGCCAAGCAGAATGAGAATGCCACCCCATATGGTTGAATTCCTAGTCATCTGTGCCGTCCGGCATCATCATACACACTACTATTGGTACGTAATATGGGGAGGGTAAGTTACGGTCCGCAAGTGTTTTGCGCGGCACTTTGTTCGGAATCTGCACACTCGCTTGCTACGGCTTGACAACCCTGTTTCATTCCTCTTAATTCCGCCAACTTTTTGCGTGAACATGAACAATTCAGGAGGATATATGCCCCGTTCTCTCACCCAAATCACTGATCTCACGGCCGCCGAGGTCCAGGAAGTTTTCGACCTGTGCGGCAAGATGAAGCGTAAGGAAATCGCCCCCAAGCCGCTTGCCGGCAAAGCAGTCGCCTGCATTTTCACCAAAGCATCGCTGCGAACCCGCGTATCGTTTGAAGTCGGTATTCAGCAGCTCGGCGGAAATGCGCTTTACATCACAGATAACGAAATCAAGCTTGGCGAGCGGGAGTCGGTCGCCGATGCTGCCCGCGTGTTGTCCCGGTATGTTGGGATGATCATGATACGGACGTACAAGCAGTCCGATGTCGAAGGTCTCGCCAAGTACGCCTCCGTGCCGGTTATCAACGGTCTGACCGACGCCGTCCACCCCTGTCAGATTCTGGGGGACTACTTTACCATTCTTGAACACAAGTCTCCGCAGCGCAAATACAAAGTGGCCTATTTGGGAGATGGTAACAACATCACTCATAGCTGGCTCAACTTAGCGTCTCTCATACCCTTAGACCTGCGCATTGCCACCGCCCCGGATTGCCGCCCAGATCAGCTCTATGTGGAAAAGGCGCGCAAAAACCCGCAAAGCAATGTCCTGCTGACGGATGATCCTAAAGAAGCAGTAGCGGGAGCCGATGTAGTCTATACCGATGTTTGGGCCTCAATGGGGCAGAAACATCTGGCTGAGGAAAAAGAGAATAAGCTAAGGAGTTTTCAGGTAAATAGTTCTCTGCTCAAGGGCGCAGATCCCGGAGCGATTGTTCTGCACTGTCTGCCGGCCGAGAGGGGCAAGGAAATCACTGACGAAGTGATGGACGGGCCGCAATCGGTGGTGTTCGATCAGGCGGAGAATCGGTTGCACATTCAGAAAGCAATCATGGTCTTCCTCCTGAAATGACAACGTAAACATCACGACCGGACGAAGCGCGCGGAGAGGGGAACAGAAAGACAAAGGAAAGGAGCCGCGCAATGCGTTCCGGCAAAATGGTTCTTGTAGTAGCTTCGTGTGCGTTGATCTCTCTGGTCTGGTTGATCGGCGGATGTTCGGACGACAAGCCGGTTGTTCCGGTCAATCCGGCGGACGCGCAGTACCAGCAGGTTACCGCTGAAGTTGGTCAGTATCTCGACACCCTTATCACCCAGTTCGCAGCCGGATTGACTATGGCCGCGCAGGATGGCGGGGCAACTGACGTCGTAACGTCTTCGTACAGCCCGATTAACCCGGATTCACTGTTGACGGGAAACGGCTGGAACGTCATCTATGCGACGGATCTTGTTGCCGGCTACAACAGTTTCCGCGTCGATTCAATTCAGTTCCGGCACCTGGGGCTGCCTCAGGACGAGGTCAATGGCGCGGACGCTATGGCAATCGTGCACAACTGGTCGATCGAGAACCCAGACACTACGGTGGACTATCGCAATATCGAAGTTCGTTCGGTCCTCGTCTTCTCCAGCATCAACACAGATGACGCAGTGATCAACGGAATGCGTAACCAAGTCATAAGCACCAAGGCCGGCGGATTCAAGCGCGATTTTGACATTCAGATGTCGATCAGCGGCGTCACTGTTTCCAATGCCAATAATGGCTGGCAGAACGGCTGCCCGTCATCGGGGCTTATCCAAGGGACCGTTGATTTCACTCAGCAGTCAGGTTCCGGTTTGCCGACCACGACGAGTTGGAATTTTGAAATCACCATAACTGACGGCGCAGCTGACGTTACCGTTACGGCTGGTCCTTACAGCAGGTCGTATAGCTCGACGCTTTGTTCGCTGTAATCCGGACAAACAGTACGAATAGAATGCCCGGCTCCGGCCGGGCTTTTTATTGCAGTTGACAGCGCACTGCAATTGCCGTATAGACGCTGGCATGAAAGAAGTACTTTCGTATCCCGGCTGCTTTGTCTGCGGTGGTCAAAACACTCACGGGCTAAAGGCTCGCTTCTTTTACGATGGGAAACACGCTATCGCCGAGTTGACTGCAACCGAAGCGTTCGAGGGATACAAGGGTATTTTTCACGGCGGTATCGTAGCATCGCTGCTCGATGAAGTTATGATCAAGGCTATTCTGGCACGCGATGTCTATGCGGTGACAGCCGAAATGACAGTTAGATATCGACTTCCGATCCGCACGGGCGAACTGGCGCGATTTGTGGGGAGAATCGTCAGCAATAGGGGGCGTCTCTTCACCACCGAAGGAGAAGCGATCGGCGAAGGCGGCAAGCTGTATGCATCCGCCACCGGAACCTACTTTGAGGCGAAACCGGACTTGAGAGCGAAACTCCTGCAGTCGATCGAGTGAATTTAGGGACTCCGGTTTCTACAAAAGTGAAAGCCGATTCGCGGCCGACTGCTCACGGGCCGACAATATCACCATAACTCGTTATGAAATAACTTGTTAGCGCGGTCGGCGTTAGAGCGCTATCGGGCACTTCAGTTGCTCTAGCAGTCAGTATGCACAAACAGGCTTCGTCCCTGCGCTGCTACATTGCCTCGACACTCCTTACCAATCTTGATCCGTTTCTTGAGCGGGAAGGGTTTTGCCATGGACTGGTCATGTTCGCAGTGCCGGAAATCGGACTGATGTTCCGTTGCCGAGCGGAAGGGGAGCGAATAGACCTTGAGTTCGGTGCCTTCTTCTCCCTGCTGAAATTTCTGAAGACATATCTGGTAAAGGATGCAGCCCGTGAGCTGTATGTCTGCTCGTCTAATCCAGAGTTCGTACTGTCGTTTCGTCCCATTAGCCGGCATCTGGCCAAAGGAACGACTCGGGAGGTTCTATTACGGGATTACCTCCGCGATTACCTGATTCAGGTCGGCTTCGTAGAGTCACAAAACAACCGCTGCTTGACCTCGCCGGTCGAATACCCGTCTCTACCAGAGGGGTTTAAGACGATTTTGAAACCAAACGTCAGATCCGATAAGCGAAGCGAATTCAAGCCATTCCAACGCGGAATTCGGCTTTGACACGGGCATTCTTCTTGACAAATCGCTGTCCCGCCGTACCTTACTCATAACAAGTAGTGACGACCTGCAGTACTACGTGATCAATTCACGCTGATTCCTAGGAGCGTATATGCGACGACAATCTACTTCGTTCATCCCGATAGCGGCAGTTCTTGCGATCGTTTCCACTGTCGCAGCCGGGGACCTCGCTCTCATTTCCATATCCAGTCAGTCGGCCGCCGAGACGGCAACGCGTCTGGTAGGACACGCTTATGCCAAAACGGGAGAACGCTTTCTAGTGGCTACGACCGAGGAAATACTGGACTCCCTAAGGCATTACGGTATTCCGTTCGAAATATTGGTGGCCGATACGCGGCCGGACCGCTACTGTCTCGTCCACTCCGCTGACCGCAAACCGGCGGAAGAAGCAGTGGTCGACCGACTCGGAAGAACAGAAGCGATTGGCGACGGATTGTTCATTGTCGAAACGACACCCGGCGCTGCTGCGACGATAGGGGAACAGGAACACTTGTTTGTCGTGCCGCTGAGCGGACGGGAACTACAGATTCATTATACGCCTCCGGCTGTGCCGTACCGATTCGCTCCGACTGATATCTTCCCCACCGACACCGTGGTCAACATGATTCGCAAAGACAGTATCATGGCCTGGGACAAGAAACTCGAGGCTTTTTACACGCGGTATATTTGGTCCGACTCGACCCGCAAGGCGCGCGAATGGATGATCTCCAAGTTTCAGCAGTGGGGCTACACCCAGATCACGTCACCGGCCTTTTACTATGGCGGCGGCATGCTCTACAATCTCAAAGTCGTTAAGCCCGGATATGCCGAACCGGACAAAGTGATTGTCGTCGGAGGGCATTATGATGCCATAAACTTCGAATCCCCCGGCTACGCTTTCTGCCCGGGCGCGGATGATGATGCCTCCGGTGTCGCTCTGACGATGGAGTTGGCGCGCATTCTGGCCAATGTGCCGCTGCGCAAAACCGTCGTCTTTATGCCGTTTAACGCCGAAGAGGTCGGCTTGGTAGGCTCGGCTGCGGCCGCTCACGATTTCAGGAATGCCGGGACTTTGCTCGAGGCAATGTTCAATTTTGACATGATTGGATTCACGGGCGACGATTATTGGGATCTTGACATGTCGTCCGGTCCAAACACGGCGTACCGAACCATAAGCGCTAACGCCGCGACCCGGCTTACCACGTTGATTCCGAATATTACCGGTATGGGGAGCAGTTCCGATCACTACTCGTTCTATGAGCAAGGGTTTAGCATAGTCGACAATATCGAAGGGGACTTCAACTCCGCCGGCTGGCACACAAACCTCGATCTTTCCTCAAGAATGAATTTCGACTATTTCACCGAGGTCGTCAAAATGGCCGCGGCATCAGTGGCTATTACCGCCAACACGGCATATCCCGCGAGCATCAGCCAGATCGTTGACATTGGGGATGGTTCACAGTTGAGGGTGTATTTTTCTCCATGCAATACCGCCTGCCAGTACACGATCTACTACGGCACTTCTCCGGGGTATTACACTGATTCCTTGACTGTGACGCCGGGGGCGTGTTCGCAGGTTGTTTCCGGTCTCAGCGAAGGTTTCCGGTATTACTTTGCCGTGTATGGCAAACCGCCCGACGGCTACCGCGCCCTTTGGGCCGGGGAAGGCACGGAAACGCCCCTCGTAGCGCCAAGACCACCAACCGTGGTCATCGCCGATCCGGGAGATCATCTCATCAATCTGAATTGGGCGGACAATACCGAAGCGGATTGGGCGTCATACAACGTCTACCGCCGAATTGCCGGTCAAACGCTATTCGATCTCTATAAGTCCGGCCTGACCGCATCGTCATTGGTTGACTCCGGGGTCGCTTCCGGCCTCTTGTACCAATATGTCATCACCGCAGTGGATCAGACCGGCCATGAGTCTCAGTATTCGACGCAAGCTCAATCGTATCCGGCGACGTTCGATGCCGGCGTGCTGGTTGTCGATGAGATTACGCAGGATTACGGTTACCTTCCCGATGAAGCTCACCAGGCGGCGTTCTTCGATACGGTCATGGGCGGTTTGACGCATGCCTATATTTCCCTGAGCGCCACGCCGGATTCCCTGGAAAAGGGTCAGGCCGCGCGACAGTCATCCATTGTCTGGGACGATGACGACATCTTCAACAAGATCATCAACGGCAGCAAGAACACGCTTAGTTGGTATCTCGGCAATCGGGTGAACATGTTTGTCTGCGGCTACAAGACAGTTCAGCGTTGGAGCGCTCTGCCGATTCCGACGAATCATCTGCTGTACACGGAGTTCATGGTCTCGGCCTACGACTACACGAGCCAGGACTACTTCGACAAAGCGGTCGGTCAGGATGGATGGCCATCGATCCAATGGGACCAGAGCCGAGGCATCAAGTACTACTACGAATACCCGGTGCTCACCGTTCGGGCGGGCGGGACCGCGATTCTTATCAATGACTCGCCGAACAATAATGCTCGCACTGAAGGAAAGCCGGTCGCGATCGCATACGACGGGCCGCACGGCAAGAGAGTGCTCCTGACCGTACCGTTGTACTACCTGACTCCGGCTTCGGCAAGCACCTTCATGGCGAAAGTGCTGGAGTATTTCGGCGAGTCCACGCGTCCGATTCCAGCCGGCGACAACAATAACTCCGGGTTTGTTGATCTGTCCGATCTCTCCGCGTTCGTCAGTTACATGACGGGAGGTGGGGCAGTACTGGTCAATCCGAATGGCGCTGATGTTGATCATTCGTGTTTTATTGATCTTTCGGATTTGAGCCGCCTTGTTGCTTACCTGACGACCGGCAAGCCGGACCTGCTTCAGGGGTGCGTGACGCCGTAGTAAGAAGCTACAAAGCCGGCTCCCGCATGTTGCGTCAGGTGTCGACTTCGCGCTGAGCGGAGTTGTCACCTGACGTTTTCTAGTGGCCCTCACGCCAGCGATCATGGCGACTAACGGGGCGGGGCCGGAAACTGATTCAAATAAATGGCAAAATTGCGGGTGGGCACTCAGGAACAAACGGAAACCCGCCATGAATGGTTGGCCGCAGGAGTATTCATTTTGTTATGGACTAATCGACTACAATTAGTTATGTTCCTT